>TARA_B100000686_G_scaffold300990_1_pt1 | contig 57661 bp, 57 predicted proteins | sample TARA_B100000686 | Tara Oceans TARA_B100000686 (sample SAMEA2622733) | marine metagenome | biome: marine biome (ENVO:00000447); feature: marine epipelagic mixed layer (ENVO:xxxxxxxxx); material: "saline water (ENVO:00002010), including plankton (ENVO:xxxxxxxx)" | depth 150 m
AAATCTGCTGAATAGACTCTTCGCCAGAGACATATAACGACTTGACCGCAGGGTGCTGAGCAACTAGCCACTGTAACGCGAGCGTAGATTTTCCAATTCCTGGGTCTCCACCTAATAAAATTACCGAACCAGGAACAACTCCTCCGCCTAAAACTCGATCGAGTTCTGCAATATTTGTGCGTGTCCGGGCTTGTTGTCCACTAGTTATACTATTTAGCTTTTGAACTATATTTTTATTAAGGTAACGATTCTGACTTGAAGGTTTTTCAATCTCAACCAAAGAGTTCCAAGCAGAACAATGAATACACTGTCCACTCCATTGCAAAGATCTGGCGGAACATTCTTTGCACGAAAATAATTTTTTTCTAGTTTCTTTCTCGGGCAAATTTGTAGGCTCCTCTTCGTTGGGCCAACTGATCTATTTGCGTAATTGGAGATTTAATTTGCAAGAAATTTGATAACCATCAAGATTTTTAATACTCTGGGATGCCAGAAATATAATTTTCAAATCTAGTAAATTCGCCTAGGAATGTTAATCTAACTGTTCCTGTTGGACCATTACGTTGCTTCCCCACTATGACTTCTGCCGTGCCTTTATCACTACTATCTTCGTTATAAACTTCATCACGATAAATAAATAATATTACATCAGCGTCTTGCTCAATTGCTCCAGATTCCCGTAAATCTGACATTACCGGCCTTTTATTTGGTCGCTGTTCTAACCCGCGATTTAACTGAGACAATACCACTACTGGAACATTTAACTCCTTTGCTAATACTTTTAAAGAGCGAGTTATATTAGCTACTTCGATCGCTCTATTTTCAGTTGATTCAGATGACTGCATAAGTTGAAGATAATCCACAACAATTAATCCCAAATTATTTTCCTCACGCATTAAACGACGTGCGCGAGATCTAAGCTCCAGTGGAGTCAACGCTGCAGTGTCATCTATAAATAGTGGGGCCTCATTTAGTAGTGACAATCCAGAAGTTAAGCGGGGCCAATCCTCATTTGATAACTGTCCGGTTCTGACCCGATGAGCATTCACTCTGCCAAGTGAGGACAACATTCTCATTGCAAGTTGTTGACCAGGCATTTCCATGCTGAATACTGCAGTTGCTACCTTTGAGTCTAATACTGCACTTTCAGCTATATTCATAGCTAGACTCGTTTTTCCCATCGAGGGGCGTCCTGCTATTACAATAAGATCAGACTTTTGAAATCCGGATGTTAGATTATCTAGATCAGTAAATCCTGTCGGAATACCCGTTAAAGCAGTATCAGATTTATATAACTCTTCTATCCTATTAATCGCGCTTGCTAACAAACCCTGAATCGGGGTGAATCCAACTTGACGCTGTCTATCATTTTGAGAAATATCGAAAACAAGTTTTTCTGCGAAATCAATTATTTCCTTAACATCCGCCCCATTTGGACTATATGACTTTTGTGCAATATCATTTGTTGCCGTGATTAACCTTCGCAAGACGGATCTTTCGTGCACTATATTTGCATAAGCTTTGATATTCGAAGTGCTAGGGGTATTGTTTGCCAACGCGCCCAAATATTGAAGTCCGCCGATACTTTCTAACAAACCTTGTCTGTCTAACCATTCTGATGTGGTAACAACATCTATAGCCTCATCATGCTCACGTAACGCACTTATTGCTGAGAAAATTTCACGATGTTTTTGATGATAAAAATCGTCGTGGTTGACAACCTCCGAAACATCATCCCATTTTCTACTGTCAAGCAGTAATCCGCCTAGAACAGACTGCTCAGCCTCCATGGCTTGTGGTGGTAATTTTGACATAACATCAGGCGCATTATCGGTAGGCATTTTTGGCGCAGCCATTATAGTATTGCGTGTTTACCACACTTTAACATGTATCCTCGTGATCCCATTCTATGCCTACTTGTAACAGAATTATAGTATCAATGTTATATACTGCTAACTAGCCGTTTAGCCTTAATATCTGATCTCTATTTATCTTATTTTGGAGGTAGGTTTAAGAGTGAGTTTACGCCTCTTCGATCACCTTTACTAAGATAGTGCATCGAATTTCAGGATGTAACAAAATATCTACGGTAACTTCTCCTATTTCTTTTATAGGCCCTTGCGGTAAAGTTATCTCTGATCGCCCAACCGCTATACCACGTGCATTTAGTATCTCTGCTAAATCCAATGCTGTTACTGATCCATATAACTTACCCTCTTCTCCCGCTTTTCGAGTCACTAAAAGTTCACTTGGGATAATATCCGATTTTGCCCGAGCAACATCTAGGCGCTCTTCTTCCAATTTTGCTAACTCGATGCGTCTTTCATCTACCTTGACGCGTGCCTCATCGGTAGCCCAAACTGCTTTACCATAAGGAACCAAAAAATTGCGCGCGTATCCAGGCTTTACAACAACTAAGTCGCCTAAATTTCCAAGATTTTGAATTTTTTCCAAAAGGATAACATTCATATCGTAGTTCTCAATGTTGGTCTGTATACGGCAAGAGGGCAAGGTACCTAGCTCTTTTGATTGCGGTTGACAACTGACGTTGATATTTCTCTTTTGTTCCCGTATTACGGCTCGCGATAATCTTTCCAGTCTCACTAATGTAATTCTTCAAGGTATCAATATCCTTATAATCTATTTCTTCGACACCTAATGCCGTAAACCGACAATATTTTCTTTTTCGATTAAATCTTGCCATCATTCCGTACCTCGATTATCAGGTTGCGACACTGTGTTAATTTCAACGTCTTCATCGCTTCCCACATCAATAGTTTCCTCATTCTTAATGAGGTTAGCATCGTTTGATATTGCTACATGCGATTCTGGTACTTTAGTTTCTGACTCTGCTGCCTGTACGTCAGTTTCATTTAGGTCGTTGTGCTGGGATTCCGTCTGTTCTTCTTTTTCTTGAGATAAGGCCAGTAAAGAGCGTTCTACAACAGGGCCATTTTTCCGAATAACTAAGTTTCGTATTACTGCATCACTAAATTTGAACATACTTGTAAGTTCATTTAGGGTATCACCATCGCATTCGATGTTCATTAAAACATAATGGGCCTTGTAGATTTTATCAATCATATAAGCGAGTTGACGCCGACCCCAATCTTCCAGTCTATGTATTGTCCCACCGTTTTTTTCTATTAGACTTCGATAACGATCGACCATAGCCGGAACATCTTCGCTCTGGTCAGGATGAACAAGAAACACAACTTCGTAATGACGCATATACTGCTCCTCATGGGTGTAGCCTCCTGTATTTCAGTGAGGCAAGGAGTTTATCCATACTATTTCGGAAGATTCTAATAAGAAACCCCATTGGAATCAATCGTTAATTACTCGTCCTACGCAAATAAAGTAAATTATCTAAATAGTCAAACTGCTTACGGATTATTTCTCGCATTATACTCGTCTATTAGCGACGAAATTACTGTTGAATCCGCTAACGTAGATATATCGCCTAAATCTTCTGAGTCATTAGCAGCAATTTTTTTTAATATACGCCGCATAATTTTTCCAGATCTGGTTTTTGGTAATCCATTGGCCCATTGAATTACGTCTGGAGTAGCAATTGCACCAATCTCACTTCTTACTAAGCCTACCAACTCCTCTCGTAAATCATCTGTAGGTTTCGTCTTAGCCATAAGTGTTACAAAAGCAAAAATTCCTTGTCCCTTAATTTCATGTGGATATCCAACAACTGCAGCTTCAGCAACATCCTTATGTAATACTAAAGCACTTTCAACTTCAGCAGTTCCTAATCGATGTCCAGATACATTGATAACATCGTCAACACGACCAGTGATCCAAAAAAAACCATCGCTATCGCGACGTGCGCCATCGCCTGTCATATAGTATCCGGGATATCTTTCAAAATAGGTTGAAAGGAATCGCTCATGATCTCCATATACGGTTCTCATTTGACCTGGCCATGAGTCTTTTATAACTAGATTACCAGAACCCTCTCCCTGTATTTCAACACCGTCACTATTAAGGAGCGCAGGCTGTATACCAAAAAATGGTTTACAGGCAGATCCTGGTTTCAAATCCGTAGCCCCAGGCAATGGCGTTATTAATATACCGCCGGTTTCAGTCTGCCACCATGTATCTACTACTGGACATCTCGCGTCACCAACAGTTCTGTAATACCACTCCCATGCTTCTGGGTTAATAGGCTCTCCTACAGTGCCAAGAATTCTAAGGCTCGCTCGACTGGTTGATTTAACAAACTGATCTCCTTGCCCCATTAATGCGCGTATTACCGTAGGCGCAGTATAAAAAATATTAACACTATACTTGTCCACGATCTGCCAAAAACGACTGTAATTAGGCCAATTAGGTACCCCTTCGAACATTACCGTTGTAGCTCCATTAAGTAGAGGACCATAAACGACATACGAGTGTCCTGTCACCCAACCAATATCTGCTGTACACCAATACACCTGTTCTTTGCGATAATCAAAAACTAACTTATGCGTCATAGATGTATAAAGCTGATATCCACCATTCGTATGTACTACCCCTTTGGGCGTGCCAGTAGACCCTGAGGTATACAAGATAAAGAGAGGATCCTCTGAATCGAGTCTTTCGGCAGGACAATCCGGTGATGCTTGTGCTACCGCTTCCCTATAGTCCAAATCTCTTTTTGAATCAGCGGGAACATCAGCTCCGGTGCGCCGTACTACGATTGTGGTAGTTACATTAGGGCATTCCTTCAGAGCCTGATCCACATTTGCTTTTAATGGTACATTTCGACCTCCACGTGGTCCTTCATCAGCTGTCACTATTACACGACAATCTGAATCAAGGATTCGCTCTCTTAAGGCATCAGGAGAAAAACCACCGAACACCACTGAATGAATAGCTCCAATTCTTGCGCACGCTAACATCGCAACGACTGTTTCAGGGATCATAGGCATGTAAATTGCTACTCTATCTCCTTTAAAAACATCCCTTTCTTTAAGTACATTTGCAAAGCGGCATACCTCTTCGTGCAGTTCTTTATAAGTAATCATCCTGGTTTGCGTTGCCTGGTCGCCTTCCCAGTAAATCGCAACACGATTACCATCTTTTTCCAAATGCCGATCTAAGCAGTTGTAGGACGCATTAATTTTACCGTTTTCAAACCATCTGATTTCTCCGGTACCAAAATCACAGTTTTTAACTGCAGTCCACTTTTCAAACCAAGTCAAATATTTTCTAGCCTGTGCATCCCAAAATAACTCGGGCTCATCAATTGATTGCCGATACAACATTTCATATTGCGCAGCGGTGATATGAGTATCCTCAATCAGTCCTGTGGGAACACTATATTTGCTATTTGACGCCATTCTAGACTCCTATTTTTAACCGAACAGAACTCTTTCTTATTCTTTCAAGCTTTTGCCTGTCTCTAAAAGAGTCAGCCACTTCTCGTGCAAAACTATTTCTTCTTCAACGGGTTTAATCACCAACAGTTTAGAATAATCATTTACATGACTATTGTCTATGCTAACGCTTGTCTCAGTAATCTTTTTATCAGTTTGCATGTTACCAAACTGAAGTTCGGACTGGCCACCCGTCATAAATAAAAACACATCCGCCAGAATTTCAGCATCCAACATTGCTCCATGTTGCACTCGATGACTGTTGTCTACTCCATAACGTTTACATAATGCATCTAAACTGTTACGTTGCCCAGGGTGTAATTGCCGTGCTAGTTGTAACGTATCTAGTATTTGGCAAATATCTTGGATCCTCGTTATGGGAAAATTAACTAGCGAAAGCTCATAATCTAAAAATCCTAGATCAAATTGTGCATTATGAATAATCAATTCACTGCCTTGAATAAAATTAATTAACTCTTCAACTATTTCTAAAAAAACTGGCTTGTCTGCTAAATTTTCGGTGGTAATTCCATGCACTTCAAGAGCGCCCTGATCAATATCGCGATTTGGGTTCAAAAACGTATGGAAACGTTTTTCCGTAACCCGACGACCAATAATTTCAAGACAACCAATTTCAATTATTCTATGTCCCTCCTCCCATTCTAAACCAGTGGTTTCAGTATCAAGTATTACTTGCCGCATAATTTTCCCTCTAATCTTTTTCGGCATCCAATCCAAAGAATCGATCGATTGCTAAATTAGCCAACTGGTCTGCACGTTCATTGCCAACATTTCCGCTATGGCCTCGAACCCACTCCCACTTAACACAGTGCGTAGCACATAATTGGTCTAAAGTAAGCCATAAGTCATCGTTTTTTACTGGCTTACCTGATGCTGTTTTCCAACCGTTTTCCTTCCATTTTTTTACCCATTGTGTAATACCATTACATACGTACTGTGAGTCTGTATAAACCACTATCTCCTTGAAATCATTTTCTGTCGCTTGGATGCCTTGTATTGCTGCCATTAACTCCATTCTATTGTTCGTGGTATTTCGTTCATATCCAAGTAGCTCGGTCTCGCTATTTGCATGTTTAATTAAAACACCCCAACCTCCAACTCCTGGATTTCCACGACATGCCCCATCAGTATACAATTGCGTTTTCATAAACTATAAGCCTTGCGTATTTCATTTTTGCCAGTCCTGCCTTGAATTTATCCAGGCAAGCTCAACTAAATTGTGTTCATCACCTCACTAGCAACACTCTGTTTTTGCGGTCGCCTTGCGTTTAAAACATGCGTCCCTGTCAGTTGTTTTTTTTGGGCCAAGATTATGTAACCACCACTCAGGGCTGGCCACCAACGAGTACCTAGTTTCTCTATTATCTCCAATCTATGCAATAATGCAGGCGAGTTTGTTGGTGGTCGATAAAAAAAATATTTTACCTCGACTACAGTCGTGCCCGAGAGTTTCAACCAATCCTGCAGTCGGCTAATCCTGATAAAATTACCTGACCATGGCGCTTTTCCACTTTTTTTAAGTAGGATTTGTGAAATACCCCAAATTCCCATAGGATTAAAACCTAATATCGCAATCCATCCTTCATTATTTAATACCTGAATCGATTCTCTGAGGACGCTTCTAGGGTTATGTGAAAAATCAAGAGTGTGCTCTAGTACAATCAAATCAACGGTATTTCGACCAAACGGTAAGTCACACCACTCGCCAATGACTGTAGACGACCAGGTATCTATATGAAGAGGGTTGACGCGTATTAGTTGCTGAATATCGAGTTTGTCAAAATGTTGAAAAGTACCGGGGCCTAAATCGAGTGCGGTTGAATAATAATTACGAGGTAGTATATTTATCAGTCCCAAATCCGCATCCATTTGGAGACTCCTGCCCAATCCATTTTTAAACCAAGCAGTTAATTCCGTCATTTTCTCCACAGGCTATGAACTATTTCTACATTTCTGTAAAAAAAGTTTTTGCGAGCTGTAAATCGTTCCATACTTTTCGCTTTTCAAGTGGTGATCGTAGCAAGTATGCTGGATGGTATGTCGCAACCAAAGGAATGCCATATGACGGATGTGAATGCATTTTCCCTCGTAATTTTCCGATTGGAATATTACTTTTTAGCAAAGCTTGAGCTGCGAAACGACCTAAAGCAACAATAAGTCTTGGCTCAACAATTTCTATTTGCTTTTCTAGGTAAGTTGAACATTGCTTAACTTCGGCTCCTGCTGGATCACGATTATCGGGAGGGCGGCACTTGAGCACATTGGTTACGTATACATCTTCTCTCATGATTCCAATGGCCTTTATCATGGCATCAAGTAGCATGCCTGCTCTTCCGATAAATGGTAGGCCTATTCGATCCTCTTCACGCCCTGGCGCCTCCCCTACAAAAAGCCAGTCTGCTTCCCTGTTTCCTGATCCAAATACAGTATTTTGTCGACCAGAATGGAGTGAACATTCGGTACAGTGACTTACTGTGAATGCTAGATCATCAAGCATGGTCACTTTATTAGACAGGTCTCTAATGGAAATAGTAGAGTGATCATTCCGTAAAATCCAATGAGGGATACCCATTAAATCAAGACATTGTTCCTGCGTTTTAGAGCGTCGACTTACCGGTTTCAAACAGCATCTCCCACTTGTGGATGTTTTCTAAACTCTCCATCTAAAAGTCTATTAACCGCATTGATGTACGCTTTAACTGATGCAGACACAATATCTGTATCCGATCCTTGTCCATTCACAACTCTACCTTTTCGCTGGAGACGAACACTTACTTCTCCTTGCGCATCAGTACCACTAGTAATATTCTTGACCGAATATAATATTAGTTGGCATTCAGTTTTTGTCACCTTCTCTACCGCTTTAAATGCTGCATCTATGACTCCATCGCCAATTGCTCTTTCTGTTTTTTCTATACCATCGAAAAGTACAGTCACTGTTGCAGTTGGCGGCCTTCCTGTCTCCGCCAAAAGAGATATTTTGGAAAATTGGATAGTATCACTTAATTGTGTGGTATCTCTCTCCGTGATAATGGCACGCAAATCATCATCAAAAATTTCATGTTTTTTGTCTGCTAAATCTTTGAACCGAATGAATGCTTCGTCTAACGCACCATCCTCTTCTAGTGCGATTCCTAATTTCGTAAGACGGTCACGAAACGCATTACGTCCAGAATGCTTTCCAAGCACCATTCTATTTGTTTCCCAACCTACATCCTCAGCACGCATAATTTCATAAGTTTCCCTTCGCTTGATGACTCCATCTTGATGAATACCTGCTTCATGTGCGAATGCATTAGCCCCAACCACTGCTTTATTTGGCTGAACTGAAAACCCAGTGATATTAGAAACTAACCGACTAATAGGTACTATTAATTTCGTATTTAGATTTGTATCACAATCGAAAACATCTTGTCGTGTCCTAATAGCCATTACCACTTCTTCTAACGACGCATTTCCTGCGCGTTCGCCTAAACCATTTATTGTGCATTCAACTTGTCTTGCGCCATTAAGCACTGCTGACAATGAATTCGCAACTGCTAAGCCTAAATCATCGTGGCAATGTACAGAAAAAACTGCTTTATCAGAATTAGGAATTTTTTCCCTTAATTTTGCAATTAGCTCTCCAAATTGAAGAGGAAGTGTGTAACCAACTGTATCTGGAATATTGATAGTATTAGCACCTGCATCAATAACGGACTCTATCACCCTACATAAAAAGTCTAGTTCCGACCTACCAGCGTCCTCCGGAGAAAATTCGACATCTTCGCAATGATTTCTAGCCAACGCTACTGCTGCTACAGCGCGCTCTACTACTTCGTCTGGAGTGAGTCGCAACTTGTCTTTCATGTGTATCGGAGAAGTTGCAATAAACGTGTGAATACGCCCTAATCGTGCGATCTCAATCGCTTGGGCGGCTAAAAGTACATCTTTTTCATTAGCACGCGCCAATGCACAAACCCGGCTATCTTCTATTTCGGTTGCCACTGATCTTACCGCATCAAAATCTCCTGGGCTTGCAGCTGGAAAACCTGCCTCAATTACATCAACATTCATACGCTCTAATTGCTTCGCAATACGAATCTTTTCACTGCTGTTCATTGACGCGCCAGGGCTTTGCTCACCATCGCGTAGTGTTGTGTCGAATATGACTAAGCGTTCTTGCATTTTATAGCTCTCCTTAACCGGTCATCTTCTCATACAAAGGCGGCATTTAACAATTGGACATGGCCGATACCATATGTAGATGTACATTTTTATTTAATAAGAATAACGACAGTCGTAGAGCCCTTATGAATAGAATATGGCACCAGAAATTTCATTGGTCACCTTTAAGGATACTACAGATCCACCACTCAACCGAATAACAACTCTAAAAATGTGTGGATGCCTTGAAAAGGCCCATTTTAAGCGAAATTATCGATATCTAAATGTGGAATCATTTCAAAATAAACGCTATACACCAAATTATGGTGGTTAGAGGTCTAAACCTTAGGACAAAACGTAGTCGGCCTAATTTACTGCTTTATCTACAAGTCGACCACGTTGGATCCATGGCATCATTGAGCGTAGCTTTTCACCTACCTCCTCGACAGGATGATTACGTGCGACGTTTCGCATTTCAGTCAAATTAGATCTTCCAGTTCTGTTTTCATCCATCCATTCTTTAGCAAAAGCGCCTGATTGAATTTCACGCAAGATTTTTTTCATCTCATCACGAGTCTCTTGGGTAATCAACCTTGGCCCTCTTGTTAAATCGCCATATTCAGCCGTGTTAGAAATAGAATATCTCATATTTGCGATCCCTCCTTCGTAGAGGAGGTCAACGATCAATTTTGTTTCATGGAGGCATTCAAAATATGCCATCTCAGGCGCATATCCGGCTTCAACAAGAGTTTCGAATCCCGCTTGAATTAGCGCAGTTAGGCCGCCACATAAAACTGTCTGCTCGCCGAATAGATCAGATTCTGTCTCTTCGCGAAAATTTGTCTCGATGATCCCAGCTCGACCACCACCTATAGCTGACGCGTATGAAACTGCCACCGATCTTGCACTTCCTGTTGAATCTTGATGTATTGCTACTAAGCATGGCACTCCGCCACCTTCCGTATATGTAGATCGGACTAAGTGACCTGGCCCTTTGGGCGCTATCATTATTACGTCATTATCAGTTGATGGAACAATGAATTTGAAATGGATATTGAACCCATGAGCAAATGCTAGAGTTGATCCTGGTTTAATGTTTGGTGCAATCTCCGTTTCAAAAATTTCCGATTGAACTTCATCGGGAGCTAGGATCATAATGATGTCTGCTTCCGCCGATGCTGATGCTACCGACGACGTTTCCAGGCCGACTTGCGCTGCCTTAGCAGCGGAAGATGACCCCTCTCTTAGCCCAACTACAACCTCAACTCCGCTGTCCCGTAAGTTATTGGCATGAGCATGTCCTTGCGATCCGTACCCTATTATTGCTACTCTCTTGCTCCGAATTAACCCTTGATCAGCATCATTATCATAAAAAACTTCCATCTTACTTAATCTCCCTAATATGAATTTCACATCATTTTTTACTGAAATTCTATGGCTTCAATGATTTACTACCTCTGGCAATACCAGAGACTCCTGAACGCACTATCTCCATAATTTCAATCTCCCCCAACGATTCCATAAAAGCATCCAATTTATCACCAGGTCCTGTAAGCTCTATGGTATACGTTACATCAGTAACGTCCACAATCCTTCCGCGAAAAATATCAATTAATCTCTTAACTTCCTCTCTTGACTCACTTTTTGTAATGATTTTAGCCAGCAATAATTCCCTTTCAATGTGTGGCCCATCGGTCAAGTCAACTACCCTTACAACATCGACTAGTTTATTAAGTTGTTTGGTAATCTGTTCAATTATGCGGTCCGACCCCACTGTTACGATAGTCATTCGTGATAGCGTGTCGTCATCTGTCGGTGCCACCGTTAATGACTCTATGTTGTACCCACGGGCAGAAAAAAGTGCGGCGACGCGAGAAAGTGATCCTGACTCATTTTCTAGAAGAACAGAAATAATTCTACGCACCTGATTATGCGACCTCACGCGTCTTCGGGGTTTGTCCATCAGTATTTGGTTTCAAATGCATCTGATTATGCCCTGCACCAGCTGCAATCATTGGGTATACATTTTCAGTCTGATCAGTAACAAAATCCATAAACACTAAATCATTTTTCCTACTGAAGGTCTCTCTTAATGCACCTTCAACATCAGATGGATCTTCAATTCTAACTCCAGAATGACCAAAACTTTCGGCTAGCTTCACGAAATCAGGAAGAGCATCCATGTAAGAGTGTGAATATCTTCTATCGTAAAAAAATTCTTGCCACTGACGAACCATTCCCATGTATCGATTATTAAGATTGATAATTTTTATCGGTAAGTCGTATTGTTTACAGGTGGATAACTCCTGAATGCACATTATTACACTCGCTTCACCTGTTACACACGCTACTATTTCATTAGGAAAAGCTATCTGTACTCCCATGGCGGACGGCAATCCAAAACCCATTGTTCCCAACCCACCGGAATTAATCCACCTTCTTGGTTTTTCAAAACGATAAAACTGAGCTGCCCACATTTGATGCTGCCCAACATCGGAAGTTACATATGCTTCCCCTTGGGTTATCTCGCATAATTTCTCTATTACATATTGTGGTTTGATGACCTTTGGGTCGTAGTCATAACCAAATGAGTCGACATCTTGCCAACTCCTAATACGTTCCCACCATTTTTTCAACTCTTCTTCGTTCGTTCGTTTACTATTGTGATTATCGAGTAATGAATTTATCTCGGCGAGCACACTCTTTGCTTCTCCAACTATTGGAACCTCAACATTTACATTTTTTCCGATAGATGTTGGATCTGAATCAATATGAATAATTTTCGAGTTAGGAGAAAACTTTTTTAGGTCTCCAGTGACACGATCATCAAAACGAGCACCTACAGCTAACATTACGTCGCATTCATACATAGCCATATTTGATTCATAAGTACCATGCATCCCAAGCATGCCAATGAAAAGGGGGTCACTTGCTGGAAAACCACCTAATCCCATTAGAGTGTTGGTACAGGGGTAGCCAAGCAATTTGACCATATGCGTCAATTCCTTTTCAGCGTCCCCTTGGATCACTCCTCCACCACTGTAGATAACTGGTTTTTTTGCGCATAATAATAGATCTATCGCTTTCTTAATTTGCTTTTGATTTCCTTTTGCCACGGGCGAATAAGAACGCATGCTTATGGTTTTGGGGTATTCATAATTAGTTTTGTTTGCAGTGATATCCTTTGGGATATCTACAACTACTGGTCCTGGTCGACCTGTCGTCGCTATAAAAAATGCCTTTTTGATTACTTCAGATAATTTGGTTACATCTTTTACAAGAAAGTTGTGCTTAACACATGGGCGGGTCACTCCAACAGTGTCAACTTCCTGAAACGCATCATCACCAATTAAACTTGTGGGAACTTGACCTGTTAGTATCACCATTGGTATTGAATCCATATGCGCTGTTGCGATTCCGGTTACAGCGTTTGTAACGCCAGGCCCTGACGTAACCAAAACGACACCGGCACGGCCCGTCGCTCGCGCATAGCCATCCGCTGCATGAGTTGCTCCTTGCTCATGCCGAACTAGAATATGCTTCACCGCATCCTGTTTATAAATTGCATCGTAAATATGTAAAGCCGCCCCACCCGGGTAACCAAACACATACTCAACACCTTCATCCGCTAGGCTCCTAACAACAATCTCAGCCCCAGTAAGTTCCATACATCTCTCCTATGAAATACTTCGTTAGATCTGCATAAGACTAATCAAATTTTCAAACTTTATCTCCAACGGTCAAGTATATACGCCAATAATCTCCAGTGTAAATTCAGCTAGCACGCCAAATGGTAGTACCGTCACTTTTGTCCTCGAGAAGAATGCCTTGTTTTCGCAGGGAGTCTCGTATTTGATCTGCCTTATTCCAATCATTCATTCTCCTCGCCATTAGCCTCATCTCAATAAGACGCTCTATCTCTTTTTGGTTAAGTTTATTGGGTTCAAATTGGCCTGGATCATTTAAACCTTGAAGAAAATGTTGCGGATTCTGGTACAACAAACCCAGAATATTGCCCAAAACTGACATTTGGTCAGATAGGGCTCTTGCATCCGCCTGTTTGCCGGCATCCCATAGTCGATTAGCTTGTTTAGCCAAATCGAATAGAACAGAAAGAGCTTCTGGGGTATTCTGATCATCTGACATTGCTATGTGGAAGGAATTCCACTGTTGATTAATTCTAGTATCAGAACTATCTTTTGCGCCTGAAACTCCGATTTTGTCCAAAACTCGATAGAGTCGAATCAACCCTGCCCTTGAATTTTCAATTGCTTGATTTGAAAAATTTAACGGACTTCGATAGTGACTAGCAAGCATCATAAACCGAATAACTTCACCCATACGGGCCTGACTAATATCTTGCTTAAGGATTTCGCGAATAGTGAAAAAATTTCCAACCGATTTTGACATTTTCTCCGCATTAATTTCAACATATCCATTATGCATCCAATAATTTACAAATTTCTTTCCAGTATATGCTTCAGATTGAGCGATTTCATTTTCATGATGAGGAAACTTTAAATCCATTCCACCTGCATGAATATCAAATTGCCTTCCCAAACAACTCATTGACATTGCTGAACATTCTATATGCCAACCCGGACGCCCGCGCCCCCATGGTGATTCCCAGAATGGCTCACCTTTTTTGTGTGTTTTCCATAATACAAAATCTAGGGGATCATCTTTGTCTTCATTAATCTCAACACGAGACCCAGAAGAAAGCTGATCTAAACTACGTTTTGACAGCTTTCCATAGTCTTGGAATCTTCTGATCCTGAAATACACATCACCTGTTTTGCCTTGGTATGCAAAGCCTAATTCAACTAATTTCTTAATTAGCTCAATAATCTCCCTCATATACATAGTTGCTCGCGGCTCTTTATCAGGCTTCACAATGTTCAGAACCTTCTCATCTTCATGCATCGCACGAATAAACTGTTCAGTTATACCCTCTTCTTTTACCCCGAGCTCCTGCGCTCGAGATATAATTTTGTCATCAACATCGGTTATGTTGCGTGCATACGTAACTTCTACTCCTAGAGATCGGAGATAGCGCACGAGCACATCAAAAACAACTAAAACACGAGCGTGTCCAATATGACAATAGTCATAAACAGTCATACCACAGACATAAATGCTGATTTTCTCGGGTACAATTGACTCCAAGAGTTCTTTTCTTCCGCTAAGGCTGTTATAGATTTGAACTGGGAAATCGCCACCAATAGTATTTGAATTATTCATTTTGTTTAGGTTAACAAATTTTATGACAAACAAAAATGGTCAATCGCAGTTTTCTTTATTGCAACATAATAATCAATCTGTTGTGAGTTCGTCGATTATTTTTATTTCAGATTTGCATCTGACCACGCAAGCCCCCGATATACTATTTAATTTCCGTAATTTCGCTGAATCTCTTGGAAATATTTCTAGCCTATATATATTAGGTGATCTTTTTGAATATTGGTTGGGTGACGATGCATCAGAAACCTTGGGTCATCAGGAAGTAGAAAAAGTTATCCAGAAACTATCAGAAATAGGCGTAAAGGTATATTTTATTCCTGGCAATCGTGATTTTCTTGTAGGCGAACAATTTGCATCCCGTACCGGTACTAAAATACTAAAGGACCCAACGATCCATGAATTTTTTGGCGTAAAATTTTTACTTCTGCATGGTGACACGCTGTGCACAGACGACAAGCAACACCAACAATTTAGATCTACAGTCAATTCTGCAGAATGGCAAACGAAGTTTCTTGAAAAATCTATCTCAGAGCGGGATCTATTGGCAAAATCAATTCGTTTTCGTAGCGATGAAAAAAAACGATACACATCTTCTGAAATCATGGATGTAAGCCAAAACACAGTTGATACCTTATTTAGTTCCACCAATATCAATTTCATGATTCACGGCCACACCCATCGGCCACGTATACATAAATGGGAGATTAATAACGAGCAGTTTTTCCGGATTGTACTCGGTGACTGGTCTAATGGGCCAAGTTGGTTGTCAATATCCCACACAGGCATGAGCCTGCATCATGGCCAAAATTCAGAGTTCATCAGTTATGAGGAAACATAACCAGTCAATTCTGTCGAATCTAAATCGCTATCAACTTCATCACAGATGCTGACATAATTTTGCCGCCGTGACATCTTCACTGAGTCTAAATATTCTTCGGTAACATCTCCTGTAATATACCGACCAGTAAAGCATGATCCCTCAAAGTTTGTAATATCAGGATTGCCCTCTCGAACAGATTGTTCCAGATCATCAAGGTCTTGAAATATTAAATAATCTGCTCCGATCTCTCGACATATCTCCGTGGTGTTACGGTCATGGGCAACTAAATCTGATTCAATGGGCATGTCAATACCATACACATTTGGATATCTAACAGGCGGCGCAGCTGATGCAAAATATACGTTTGACGCTCCAGCATCTCGAGCCATTTGAATTATTTGACGTGATGTCGTTCCTCTTACGATGGAATCATCCACCAACAATACATTCTTTCCTCGAAATTCAAGTTCAATTGCATTAAGTTTTTGTCTTACAGATTTTTGACGTTGTATCTGCTCTGGCATAATGAAAGTTCGTCCAATATAACGGTTCTTTATAAAGCCCTCTCTGTATTTGAGATTCATTACATTCGCCATCTGTAGGGCAGCCGTTCGACTTGTATCAGGCACTGGAATAACAACATCTATATCATGCTTAGGCCACTCTCTAAGAAGTTTATTGCCAAGCTTCTCACCCATTCTAAGGCGACTTTTATAAACCGCAACATTGTCTATAGTAGAGTCAGGTCTCGCAAGATATACATACTCAAAAAGACAAGGAGCCAAGACTGGCTTTACGCAACATTGTTTTTTATGGATCTTCCTAGCTAGATCAATAAATACTGCTTCGCCAGGCTTAATGTCAACATCTACTTCATAGCCTAGTACATCCAACGCAACACTTTCGGAAGCGATCATTACCGAGGGTTCACCTTTCACGTCACGTCTACCAAGAATCAATGGCCTAATACCATAACCATCTCGAAACGCTAATATTCCGTAACCAACGATCATAACAACGACAGAAAAAGCTCCTCGGCAACGGGAGTAAACTGAACTTACAGCTTTAAAAAGATCTTCTGGCTCAGCTCGCAGTTTCTCATTGCCGATCGCATTGTGCAATTCGTGAGCGACAACATTAAGGAGCACCTCGGAATCTGATCCTGTATTTAATTGCCTTAAATCTTCCTCAAATAATGCTTGTCGTAACTCAGCTGCATTGGTTAGGTTGCCATTATGAGCAAGAGCTAATCCAAATGGTGAATTCACATAGAACGGCTGTGCTTCCGCCTTAGAGTCACTTCCCGCGGTAGGATAGCGAACATGTCCAATTCCGATTGTTCCAACAAGTTGTTCCATATGTCTTTGCTGAAACACATCGCGAACCAATCCTTTATCTTTCCTGAGATGAACCCTCGTTCCATCACAAGTTAAAATTCCGGCTGCATCTTGTCCGCGATGCTGTATAACAGTTAAAGCATCGTAAATAGCTTGATTCGCATATGGATGCCCAACTACCGCAATTATCCCGCACATATATTTTGCGCCGTATTTATTTTATTGACTATCGAAACCATTGTCTAATCTTACTAATTTTTATACCTTAGAATCTTTCGTCCAAGGCTTCTGTTGAATAGTTTTTTCGAAAATGAGCAGGATGGGATTTAGGTACGGCACTAATTCAGATTTGCGGTACCACTTTGTATCCATTGCGGGGGTTAATTGAGCTACAAATAGTAATAAGGTTGCAAAAACAAGGCCTCTAGCAAGCCCAAAAACTGCGCCCAATAATCTATTCATAACAGTCAGTCCTGAGACTCTGAATTGACTGTGTAATACCTTACTGACTATTGTCAAGGCGAATAAACTTGCTAAGAAAACTAATCCCAAACCCAGATAGTTACTAATTTGTTCGGATTTTACCCAAACAACTAAATAATCACCCACGCTAGTTCCATATTTCCATCCTAACCAAAACGATACCACCCACGCAATCAGTCCTAGAATTTCACGAATTAAACCTCTGATAATACCCAACAACAAAGAACCAGTTAATATAATAATTACGATTAGATCAAGAATATTTAAATCGGTCATAGATCCGCTTAAATATACAAACCATCCCGCAACTGTGTCCCACATTGAAATAACACTACTCGATGCTGATTCAAACAAAGAAGATTCATTCATGGATCAGTATTCATGTCTTTCAAGGCCATTTTTTAATTACCGGCGGAGTATTAGATCGCAACATAGCTTTAGTACCCTCTCTTAATGCATCTTCTTTTCTGCTAAATGGTCCAACCCAAACTCGAGTAACAGTACGGCCGTTGATGACAACTGTTTCTGATTGACCAGAAATACCATCATTTTCTAATTCCAGAATCAACTTTGTGGCATTTTCTTTATTCTCAAATACTCCTACTTGCGAAATCCATCCAGTGACTACCGCTTCTGAAACTGGTGACTTAATTTCAGGGTTAGTGTATTCAGGTAAATCCCCAGAGGTATAACGGGAAGCCTTACTGCTAGAAATATCCTCTAAATCATTTCTTTCTAAAAGCGGTTCTATCTCAATAATAGTATTGGTGCCTACCACTTCAGAGTTGATATTTTCTGAGTCCCCACCTTCGCTGTATTCTTCTAGTTTTTCGGCTAATATATCGCTTGGTTTGATGGCTGAACTAGAAGAGGAGTCATATCTTAAACTTCTATCCATAATCGGATCAGTGCCAGTCAAAACTCGTGGAAGTAGTATTACAGCAAGACCAATCAGCACAATAGCACCGACCAATCTATGTTTTAAATTAAATGTGTTGTCTAAACGATCAGTCATCTAAAGAGACACGTGCTTACTGTCAAGGTGAGCCATTATATCCCCTGCTAAATAGGTAGAGCCAAATACAACTATCCGATCTGATAATACCGCTTTTTTGCACGCACCGGTAAACGCATGATGTGGTGTCTGTGAAACCACGATATTTTTAATGCGTAAAGACTCCATAGTTTTCTTTAACTGGTTTAACGGCATAGCTCGCTCGTCTGATAATTGAGTGATATACCACATATCGATAACAGAAGAACAAATTTGTATAATTTCTTTTACAGGCTTATCTTTTAGCGCGGAAAACACGCCGAAAGTAGCCCCCGGAACGGGCTGAGCAGTTAAAAATTTACAAAGATTTTTGGCAGCTGATGGATTGTGCGCAACATCTATAATTATCTCGGGTTCCTTTTGTATGACCTCGAGCCTTCCTCTTATAAATTGCGATCTTAGTCCATTCTCTAACGCAATCCTCGATACTGGTAACTGGTTTTTGATTAATTTCAGAACAGCTATGACTCCCGCAGCGTTCATCAACTGATGCTCTCCTTTGACCTCTGGAAATGGTAATTTTTTTTCCTCTCCTTTCTCGATCAATTCCAAATTCTTAGGCACCCAATTCCAACAGTAATTAGCATATTCGAATCCATAATCAACACCATATTGCATATATTTACAGCCAAGGGATTGGGCTTTATTGATAACCGAATTTGGCGGACTCAAATCATTTATTACTACTTTACCACCAACTTTTAAGATCCCTGCCTTTTCGCAACCGATAGTTTCCCGATCATGCCCTAACCACTCTTGATGATCCATTGATATCGGCGTTATTAGAGTTATATCTTGATTTTCAGTATTAACAGCATCTAGCCGGCCTCCTAAACCCACTTCTAATATAGCTACATTAACTTCCTCTTCTTCAAATAAACATAAAGCCGAGATCGTACCAAACTCAAAATAAGTTAATGGAATTAAGCCTCTTGCTCGCTCTACTCTATTAAATGCATTTAATAATCTTTCCTCTGATATTTCAACGCCATCGATCCTTATTCGCTCTTGATATCTAACTAAATGAGGGGACGTGAAAGCACCAACCTTCACTTTAGAACGACAAAGTACTGACTCCATGAGCCCCACCGAAGATCCTTTAGCATTGGTTCCGGCAACTGTAATTACTATAGGTCGACGTTTTAACTTCAATATACGTTTAACTTCTCGCACTCGATCTAAATCAATATTCTTAGAGCGAGCATGTATGGTTTGTATGTAAGTTAACCATTGATCTAATGTTTTAGGGATCATGCGAGATGAAATTTTGATACAAATAGGCTTTGGTTTTTAACCAAACTTAGCAATTTTATAGCTCATGTGGCAATAGCTCTGATTTCGGAACGATATCTCTTCCAAATCCTAAGGTAATAATAAGTGAATGAATAAGTTTTCGTATTTCACGACGATCTACAATTCGATCAATTGCGCCATTCCCAAAGATAAATTCTGATTTTTGAAAGCCCTCAGGCAGCTGCTCACGGACAGTTTGTTCAATTACCCTGGGGCCTGCGAATCCAATCAAAGCGTCAGGTTCGGCGAAAACAAAATCACCTAACATCCCAAGACTAGCCGATACACCTCCCATTGTTGGATTTGCAAGGATAGAAAAATATGGTGTATTAGCAGCTTGTAGACGATTAAGCGATGCTGAAACTTTAGCCATCTGCATTAGCGATGTAATTCCTTCCTGCATCCGCGCGCCGCCGCTTGCCGTAAAGCATATCAGTGGTGCGCCACGTCTTAACGACCGCTCTACCGCTCGAACAAATCTCTCTCCTACTACTGAACCCATTGATCCACCCATATATTGAAATTCAAATGACACAGCCACTATGGGAATTTGTTCAAGAAAACCCTCTGCTGCTATCAAAGCTTCCGTCTCACCAGTGTTTTTTTTTGCTTCGATCAACCGGTCTCGATATTTCCGACGATCCCGGAATTTAAGATGATCGATAGAAGCAACATCCTGACCTAATTCGTGAAATATCCCACGATCAAAAAAAGATTCCAATCTAGCGCGGGCAGCTATAGGCATGTGGTGCCCACATTTAGGACACACATTTAGATTATGTTTCAGATCGGATGCATACAATACATCTGAACAACCCAAACATTTTTTCCAAAGACCCTCAGGGACGATCTTTTTATTTGATATCGGCCCCTTTATCTTAATCTTTGGCGCTCGTAATCGGTCGAACCAACTCATTAATCTACCCTAGTCATTTTATCTCTGAAGATAAAATCTGATCGCATTCTCGAACGGCCGCAACTAGATTTTTTACTTTATCTTGATCTTTAATTCCGGGGCTAATTTCTACTCCTGTACTTATATCTATGCCAAATGATCTAGTTATAGTTATTGCTTCTGCAATATTTAAAGGATTTAAACCACCTGCTAAGATAACCGGCTTCGATTTGCATTCAAAGACACGCTCCCATCCAAACGGCTCACCGGTTCCACCAACTTTATCTTTATGGTAGGCATCTAATAAAATCGCCTTTGCATTGGGGTGTGACTTGGCTATTAACTCGGGAGATATGTCGTGTTTCATTCGCAATGCTTTTATATAAGGGACACCGAATTGCTCACAATCTATAGCTGTCTCTTCACCATGAAACTGAAGCAAAGTTATAGGCATGTTTAACAACACTCGTTCTATCTCGTCCGGTTTTGCGTTGACAAATACCGCAACAGAGGCTACTAGGGCTGGAAGTAAAGAACAGATTTCTGCAGCAGTAGTGATGTCAACCGCTCTCGGGCTCTTGGGGTAAAACACTAAACCAATGGCATCAATTCCCGAATCAACTATCATTCGTGCATCGTCTGGTTTAGTAATGCCACAAATTTTGATTCGAGTTCTCAAATATCTGTACCTAAATTAAGCTGATTCCTTGTGTAATGAAAAATTGGAATTAATCGTGTGGCTTTCACCTATTCTACCAAAATCGAACATTTGTGCCGCAAGGTATGTTGTATTTGGATGGATAAGCTACGCTAACAAGATAGAGTCCATCCGGATCTGCAGTAACCCCTCCAGCTCCACGATTTCGACTTTCTAGGACTGTTTTAGCCCAAATTGGCTTCTCTTCTCCCGCGCCTATTGATAAGAGTACACCTACAAGATTTCTAACCATATGGTGGAGAAATGAACCTGCTTCAACATCAAACCAAATCCATTCATCTTTAGAGCTAATTTCAAGTTTTCTAAGATTTCGGACAGAACTTTTAGATTGGCAAGACGTTGCGCGATATGCATTGAAATCATGCTCACCGATGAGGTATTTAGCCGCTTCGCGCATGCGATAAATATCTAGTGTTCGATAATCCCATGTTACTCTACGATGGAGATATGTCGGCGCTACTGACCTGTTTAATACGATGTAACGATAAGTTCGACCCACGGCCGTGAATCGTGCATGAAATTCGGGTAGAACTTCAGACACTGATAATATCGAAACTGCTTTTGGCAATAACGTGTTTGCCCCTCTCAACCATGATAAAGGAGCTCTAACGTTTATACTTTCAAAGTGTGCGACCTGTTGTAGTGCATGAACTCCAGTATCCGTACGCCCAGCGCCAACTACATTAATATTATTATTCCCGACCTTAGAGAGAGCGTTTTCAAGTACATACTGCACGGTGGCAAGTTCTTTTTGCTTTTGCCAACCATAGAAAAAACTTCCGTCATACTCTACTGTTGCAACATATCTGATCGAATTTTTTTGAAGTGAATCCATATCGTGAAGATAGTGTATTGAAAACCCCCCAATTGTATACGTTTCGAGGTACACTTCGCCTATGGAATTCATTGCTTCACCAAGAAATTTGATATTTTTTATATTTGATCGGCACCCTAATAGGGTCATTCCAAAGACCAAAGCATCGTGAGTAGGGAAAAAAATAGTTCGCCATCAAAAACTTATCGAAGTGGACCAGATAAAACGGGCCACTTTGGTATTTATGGCGGCCGGTTTGTCGCTGAAACACTTATGCCTTTGATTCTAGAAGTTGAAAATGCATATCATGCCGCTACAAATGACTCACAATTTCAAGAAGAATTCGACTACTATGCAAAAGATTACATTGGTCGCCCGAGCCCACTATATCTTGCTGAACGTTTAACTAAAGAATTTGGTGGAGCTAAAATTTATTTCAAGCGAGATGAACTCAACCATACTGGCGCACATAAAATTAATAACACGCTAGGTCAAATTCTGCTCGCAAGAAGAATGAAAAAAACCCGAATAATTGCAGAAACTGGTGCCGGGCAACATGGTGTCGCAACAGCTACAGTTTGCGCACTTTTTGACCTACCATGTGTCATTTATATGGGCGAAAAAGATATAGAACGCCAATCACCAAATGTATTTCGCATGAAACTATTAGGTGCAGAAGTTATACCAGTAAAATCGGGCACTGGCACTCTCAAGGATGCAATGAATGAAGCTCTACGGGATTGGGTCGCGAATGTTAACGATACTTTCTATATTATTGGAACTGTTGCTGGCCCTCACCCTTATCCGGCTATGGTACGCGACTTCCAAAGCATAATTGGCAAAGAAACGCGAGAACAAATCCTTGACGTCGAAGGAAAACTACCAGATGCTCTTGTTGCCTGCATTGGAGGTGGCTCTAATGCTATGGGCTTATTTCATCCCTTTCTTGATGATGGTGTAGAGATCATTGGCGTTGAAGCAGCAGGATATGGTATTGAAAGTGGTAGGCATGCAGCATCACTGAGCGGCGGTCGTCCGGGGGTTCTACATGGGAATCGTACGTATCTTTTACAAAATTCTGATGGTCAAATTGATGATGCGCATTCAATATCTGCAGGGTTAGACTACCCAGGTATTGGGCCTGAGCATTCGTGGCTACATGACGTTAAACGAGTTAAATATGTATCAGTTACAGATAAAGAAGCCTTGGATGCATTTACACAATGCTGTAGGTTTGAAGGAATAATCCCAGCACTTGAGCCATCTCATGCTTTAGCTCATGTAAAGAAAATCGCCCCTGCAATGAACCATGATAAATTAATCGTCATGAATATGTGTGGTCGAGGAGACAAAGATGTATTTACTGTTGCATCCGCCCTAGGCCATGAAATTTAAACAGAAAGATTTTTAACATCGTGACAATTGACCGTCTGCAGAACAGATTTGACTTGCTTAAAAAAAACGGCCGTGGTGGTTTCGTTAGCTTTGTGACGGCAGGTGATCCAGACTTCGATACATCTTTAAATATTGTCAAATCATTGCCACAAGCTGGGGCAGATATTGTTGAGCTGGGCATGCCATTCTCAGATCCTATGGCTGATGGCCCGATTATTCAAGCGAGTAGCCAACGTGCACTGGCGTCAGGGATGAATCTAAGACATACTCTGAAATTAGTAGAGGGGTTTCGTCAAGATGACTCTGAGACCCCGATAGTACTTATGGGATACTTTAATCCTATTTACCAATATGGTTCTAATCGATTTATTGAGGATGCACTTAGCGTAGGTGTAGACGGGCTAATAATTGTTGATCTACCACCGGAGGAGGACGATGAGCTTTGTCATCCAGCACGAATAAGTGGTTTAGATTGGATCCGGCTAATCACGCCCACTACAGATTCGAATCGCATGCAATTGGTACTTAATAATTCAAGTGGTTTTGTATACTATGTATCAATCACAGGGATTACGGGAACCCAATCCATTAGCGCTAGTGCCATCTCAGATTCTATTGCTCAATTACGGAACGCTACAAAACTTCCAATCGCGGTTGGTTTCGGAATTAGTACTGCTGAACAGGTAAGCGCAGTCATAAAAAATGCCGACGCAGCTGTTGTGGGCTCTATATTGATACGTGAAATTGAAAAAGCTCTAAATATTAATCCGATATCGAAATCTGTACTCGTAGATGGCGTGCTCAACAGAGCCCATGAATTATCACAAGGTATCTTTTTATAAAACAATCGACTATAGCTACTTAATCACATTTAAAGTATCTTCTGCTTCAGTTCTTTGCGCTATATTTCCTTTGGTCTTAACTTCACGTAGTAGTTCACGAGCTTTTTCGTTCTGATCCATCTCTATATACGCTTTCGCTAGATCCAGTTTCGTCTCTAAATCTAGGTCATCGAAGTTATCATCGACATCATTGATAGCCTTCATATTTTTAGAGGATTTTTGGCGGTTAAGACTAAGGATAATTATGCCTGATATTACGCTGCCTGTAATAAAACCCACTGCCAACCAAAAATATATATTTATCGAGGGCGCCTCAGACACAATATTGCTTTTCTCCTCTTGACTAGATACTCGGGCACTGCCGCCGCTTTCTTGATCGAGAGTCGTACTATCATTGCGGGTCAAATGATTTTCTTGCAGGTTAATTTCGCTTGTTTGGTCTTCAATTCCGGTTGATGAGGTGATGGTTTCAATTTTAGTATCAAGTGACTCTAACGCCGCTGAATAGACCGCTGCCTCACGTTGCGCTAATGCTAATTCCATACCTTTTTCTTCAAGAATTTCGTCAGCTCTTTCTCTTTCTTTCTTTAGTTCTTCAATCTCGCGCTCCATGCTCTGATTCCGGGTCCGTTGAAATTTATTTTCAGCTTCTACTGACAGCATTTCTTTTCTCAATTCTTGCAACTGTTGGAATTCTGCATCCTCTTGACGTATATCACTTGCACTGATATCCGCGCGAGCTTGATTCTGTGAGACCGATTGCATTTCATCTAACGTAGTAGGGGCTTTATTACTGTCGTCAACTGACTCCATAATACTAGAAATAGTTTCGAGCAAACTACTTTTAGATTGCTCTAGTCGTTTAATATCTTTTTCTAACGATTTTCGAAACTCTGTTTCTTCTTTCTTAAGCTCGAAAGCTCGTGTTTTCTCAGCATCAGATTCATCAAGCATTACACGCAGTCTTTCTATTTCTTTTTTTAGCTCATCAACCGTAGTGTTCATGAAGGCAATCGACGGATCGATTGGTTGCACGCTATGTTGATTTAACGTTTTCGGAAATCTTCTCAATCTATACTCTTGCCATTCAGCAACTTGCTGAGTATATGTTTCTATAGCTAGGATTCGGGACGTTAATTCGAATTCTTTTATACTTGGGATATCTATAAAAACTCCAGCACGCAGTAAATTCATATTTCCCTGAATAAAAGCATGGTCATTGTTTTTTAAGAGCGCATATAATTTTTGGTAAATACTTAATGGTGAACTAATAACCAATCGTTTGGCTATAATTATTAAATTTTCAGATTGTTCGACAGGACCATACGACGTATTAAGAGCGATAACCTTGAACTTTTCATCTATTGTTTTTTGGGACTCCTTTGGCATAGCCGAAAAAACTCGCACAGTGCCGGTATTTTCTTCTCCCATTGAACTAAGCTGTAGCAAATAGCTACTATAGACTTTTTTATCATCTTCTGAGATAAACACAGTAAACCCGACTACATCACTCAGTATGGGATTAACTGTCGAGACCACAATGACCGGAAGATCCTTATCGCTAATTTTTAATGAAAGATTGATGTCGGCGCTAGAAATTGGGAATCGCTCTAGATGTTCGGTTGTCATTAAACCATAACTAACGTCTTTAGTATTCTCTATTGACGCGCCAAGGATATTTAACTCAGCATAGAGAGGTTCGTTAGTTGAAGAAAACACAGTGATATCCCCTAAACCGATACCTCTCGCAGGTTCTGTAATCACCCAAAACATACCTATCACCATCGCAAATTTAATGATCCGCTTCATCGACACAAGGTAACGGTAAAGAAGCATGTTTTGGAGCGATACCTCATGAATAACCGTCAATCAATTAAAAACGTGTTCACTTATTTGAACCGCATTCAAGGCCGCTCCTTTCCTAATATTGTCAGATACTATCCACATGTTAATACCTGTATCACTAGAAATATCCTTACGTATTCTACCCACATATACTTGATCCGAATGCGCGCCATCAATAGCTGCTGTTGGGTAACCTCCAGGCCTTTGTTCGTCTATAACAGTAATGCCAGGCGAATCATTGAGGATTGCTCTGACTGTTGAAACACTGACAGGATTTCGTGTCTCAATATGTACCGCTTCGGAGTGGCCATAAAATACAGGAATCCGAACTGCAGTAGGGTTTACTAAAACAGTTTGATCTTCGAAGATTTTTTGGGTCTCCAATACCATCTTCATTTCTTCCTTGGTATATCCGTTTTCTTGAAAAACATCTATATGTGGTATTGCATTAAAACCAATCTGAGTTTCGGTGCCATCTGCGATCAGTTTTTCACCCATCAAAATAGCCTTGGTTTGTTGTGATAATTCCTCTATTGCACGCTTACCTGCACCCGACACAGCTTGATATGTTGCAACATTAATACGTGCGATTCCTGCGACATCATAGATCGGTTTTAGCGCTACAACCATTTGCATGGTAGAGCAGTTAGGATTAGCGATGATACCGCGATGCGCTTTTAAGGCATGTAAATTTACCTCTGGAACGATCAGTGGGACCTCCGGGTCTAACCGAAAGTTTGATGTATTATCAACAACAATAGCACCCGCACTGACTGCTTTCGGTGCATACTGGGCTGAAATGCTTCCGCCTGCGGAAAACAAGGCTAAATCTACTTGCCTAAAGTCGAAGTATTCTAAATCTTCAACTTCTAACTGCATTGTGCCGGACTCAATAATGCGACCTACTGTCCGATGGCTCGCTAAGGCGAACAGACGATTAATCGGGAACTCACGCTCCATTAGAATATCTAGAAGAGCCTGACCGACTGCCCCTGTTGCCCCGACCACAGCTACATTAAACTTGGAATCCATTTTCAGTTAACTCTATTCGGATTTCTTAATCCTTGATATGTTGGATTGAAAAGAGCATCAGTTTATATCTTGGAAAAGCCATGGATACTGTGATTTAGCCTTATTCTCATACGTCTCAATTTCATCGCTAAATTGCAATGTCAAATCAATATCATCTAAACCATTTAGTAAACGATGTTTACGTCCCGGATCGATTTTGAAAATAAAAGACTCCTGATTAGCTAGGATAACCATTTGCTCAAGAAGATTCACAGTAACAATATATCCTTCGTTCAAGTTGGTTTCCGAAAAAAGTTTCTGAACTTGATCCTTTTCCAAAGTGATCGGCAACAAGCCATTTTTAAAACAATTATTATAGAAAATATCAGCAAAACTTGGCGCTATAACCGCTCTAATGCCATAATCACGTAATGCCCAAACTGCGTGCTCCCGGGATGATCCACATCCAAAATTATCACGCGCTAAAAGTATTTCAGCACTCTGATACCGCGGAAAATTTAACACAAAATCCTGATTAATCGCCCGCGACTTTCCTTCTTCGCCAGGCTCACCATGATCTAAGTAGCGCCATTCATCAAAAAGGTTATTCCCAAATCCAGTTTTTTTTATGCTTTTTAAAAACTGTTTTGGTATTATGGCATCGGTGTCAACATTCGCTCTATCCAGGGGGATTGTTATGCCGCTAAATGTTTGATATGGTTTCACAAGATACGCTCCGTGTTGCGTTCAAATGTCGACGAAATGGCCATTGAGTGCGGCGGCGGCGGCCATAGCTGGAGATACTAGATGTGTTCGTCCGCCTTGACCCTGTCTACCCTCAAAGTTTCGGTTTGAGGTAGATGCGCATCTCTCACCTACCTCTAAACGATCCGCATTCATTGCTAAACACATTGAACATCCGGGCTCTCTCCATTCAAACCCAGAATTAATAAATATTTTATCTAACCCTTCTTGCTCGGCTTGTCTTTTTACCAATCCTGACCCTGGTACTACAAGAGCAAGTTTGATACTTGATGCTACCTTTCCATTTTTTGCAATCTCAGCAGCTGCACGAAGATCCTCAATCCGACCATTTGTACAAGATCCTATAAAAATCTTATCAATTGCAATATCCTTTATGGGCGTCCCGGGGCTTAAATCCATATAGTCGAGCGCCCTGGCCCAATTCTCTTGTCGTATCGGATCTTCTTGTTTTGCAGGATCAGGAATAATACCATCGATAGCCGTTACCATCTCAGGGGAAGTGCCCCAGGTTACTTGTGGCTTAATGTCAGAACCGTTGAGGCTAACTTCAAGATCGAAACAGGCATCTTCATCGCTAACCATTGCTTTCCAATATTGAGTTGCCTGATTCCACAAACTACCTTTTGGGGCATATGGTCTTCCATGGATATAATTTATGGTTTTTTCGTCAACCGCAACTAGACCTGCTCTTGCACCAGCTTCAATCGCCATATTGCAGAGCGTCATTCGCCCCTCCATACTCAGCCTTTTAACAGCGGAGCCGTCAAACTCGATAGTAGAGCCTGTCCCCCCAGCAGTACCAATAGACCCTATGATTGCGAGAATCATATCCTTAGCTGTTACTCTTTCGTCTAAATTCCCATCTACGGTGATCCGAATGCTATCCATTTTCTTTACTACGAGACACTGGGTTGCCAAAACATGCTCAACCTCTGACGTTCCAATTCCGAATGCCAGCGCGCCAAAAGCGCCATGGGTAGCAGTATGTGAATCACCACAAACAATGGTCATGCCAGGTAATGTAGCCCCTTGTTCTGGCCCAATAACATGAACGATACCTTGGCGTGGATCATTCATATCGTACTCCGTGATTCCAAAATCGTTGCAATTCTTGCTTAGCAACTCAACCTGAATTCGGGAAACCGGATCGTCAATACCTAATGTGCGGTCAGTTGTAGGCACATTATGATCTGCAACTGCTAAGTTAGCTCCAGGTCGCCTAGGCTTACGCCCTGCCTCCCGCAGCCCTTCAAAGGCTTGTGGCGAAGTAACCTCATGAACCAAATGCCTATCAATATACAGTAGGCCTGTTCCATCTTCTTCCATACGTACAAGATGTTGATCCCATATTTTTTGATAAAGAGTTTTACCAGACATTACTCCGAAGCCTCCCTTGTGAGTCCTATCAGATTGTATCATGCCGACAACTCATTTCTTTTTTTAAAGAATTTGTTCATAATATTAGTCCGACAGGATATTCATGTAATATAGATGAAAGATCCACTGAATCTAAATTTCGAAAGCTACAGAATTACCTTTGTGAGCTATTTTGAAGCGCTAGAGACTAGCTTAGGGCTCATACAGATACCCCTCGATAAATTCGCAAAAAGTCCTAAAACTATCGTAAAAAACGATGGCCTGTTTGGGCCTTTGCCTCAACAGGTAGCGGTTGATATATTTAAGAATAACAGATGCCGAACTATGCGCTCGCCAATTTACCTCTTCCCAACTCTAGATGCACTTGGTGCACTTCACTGGGATTTAGAAGACAAAAAAAATGCAGATAAGGCTGCATTAGACTTCTTGGAGTCAATCGGCGAAGCTACTATATCAATACTCGAAGCTAATTAAGCTTTACCCTTAACGCTCTTCTATGTTTTATCGAATTGGTTATGGCCAACTCCACGATGCCGAAGGAAGTGATCAATTAGAACCAAAAGAAGCATTGCCTCTGCCACAGGTACAGCTCTAATACCAACACAAGGGTCGTGTCGCCCAGTTGTAACGATATCGGTAGGATTGCCCTGTGCATCTATTGTTTTACCGGGAATTTGAATGCTAGACGTTGGCTTTAAAGCGATACGTACGACAACATCCTGGCCTGTTGAGATTCCTCCCAATGTCCCACCGGCATTATTACTCAAAAAGCCATTTGGTGTGATTTCATCGCGATGCTCAGAGCCTTTTTGTCGAACACTATCAAACCCAGCACCGATAGACACGCCTTTCACTGCATTTATGGACATCATAGCCCGCGCGATATCAGCATCAAGCCGATCAAATATTGGGTCACCGAGCCCTATGGGTACGTTGCGAGCAATAATAGTGAGCTCTGCGCCAATAGAGTCTCCTTCACGCCGGACTGCTTGAATAAGGTTCTCGAGTTCTTGAATCTTAGAAGAATTGGGGCAAAAAAATGGATTATCATCTACGGTAGACCAATCTAAAGGCTCGATATCGATCGGCCCCATTTTGGTTACTGCGCCCTGAACAACTATACCAGTATTTTGCTTAAGATATGTTCGCGCTATCGCGCCAGCAGCGACTCGCATCGCTGTCTCTCTCGCAGACGATCGGCCACCTCCACGATAATCCCGATGACCATATTTTTGGTGGTAAGTGTAATCAGCATGCCCTGGACGGAATGTATCTTTGATGGCCTCATAGTCCCGCGATCTCCCATCGATATTTCTTACCATCAGTCCGATCGGCGCTCCGGTGGTTTTACCGTCAAACACTCCTGATAATATCTCAATTTTGTCAGGTTCTCGTCTTTGGCTTGTATTACGTGATTTGCCTGGTCGGCGGCGATCTAAATCTTTCTGAATTACTTGTGGACTAAGGTTCAACCCTGCAGGACATCCATCCACGATGCAGCCTATAGAGTGGCCGTGACTCTCTCCATAGGAAGTTACTGAGAAAAGAACTCCGAATGTATTGCCTGCCATATTATCTCTTCATGCCCTTGGTAACGTTACCCCAGTTTGACCTTGATACTTTCCCTTTCTGTCCTTATAAGATATCTCACATTCGTCTTGGCTCTCAAAAAAGACGACCTGAGCAACGCCCTCATTTGCATATACTTTCGCAGGCAGTGGTGTCGTATTAGAGAATTCTAAGGTCACGTAACCTTCCCACTCAGGCTCAAACGGCGTGACGTTAACAATAATTCCGCATCGGGCATAGGTCGATTTACCAAGACAAATGGTCAATATATTTCTGGGTATTCGGAAATATTCTATGGTACTTGCAAGTGCGAAAGAATTAGGTGGAATAATACATACATCCCCCATAAATTCGACAAAGCTCGACTCATCAAACGCCTTAGGATCAACAACCGCTCCATTTATATTTGTAAAAACCTTGAACTCATTTGAACATCTAATATCGTATCCATAACTTGATGTGCCATATGAGACAATATTTCTACCATCAACCGTAGAAACTTGATGCGCCGCAAAAGGCTGTATCATTCCGTGCTCTTCCGCCATTTTGCGGATCCACCTATCAGATTTAATCGTCAATTTTTCCGGCCAGTTTCAGTTGTCCTGCACTACAATTGAAGGAAAAACATCACTGTAATCTTTTTTACGTATGGCTAATCTACCTGCTGCTTTTCGAGCTATTTCAATATAAATCTGAGCCAATCTCCCCTCTGGCTCGGAAACCACTGTAGGGCTACCGGAGTCAGTTCCTTCTCTAATACTACGAGCAAGAGGTATATCACCAAGATAATCAATGCCATATTGTTTTGCCATCCTGGAACCACCGCCTTCACCAAAAATATGCTCTTCATAACCGCATTTGGTGCAGATGTGTGAGCTCATATTTTCAACGACGCCGAGCACAGGGATTTCTACTTTTTCAAACATTTTATAAGCTTTTTTTGCATCTAGAAGAGCTATATCTTGAGGTGTAGTAACAATAAGTGCGCCAGACACCGGCACTCTTTGAGCAAGAGTCAGTTGAGTATCTCCGGTTCCAGGCGGTAGATCAATTATCAAATAATCAAGATTATCCCACTGTGTATCATTCAAAAGCTGCTCTAGCGCCTGCGTAACCATTGGGCCACGCCAGATCATTGGTGTCTCCTCATCGATCAAAAAACCTATAGACATCGCCTGGACTTCGTAACTAACATGCGGTTCAATAATTTTACCATCAGGAGAATGTGGTTGCCCTGATATCCCAAGCATTCTTGGTTGACTGGGTCCGAAAATATCGGCATCAAGAATACCTGTTCTAGCTCCTTCTGCAGCCAGTGCTAGAGCTAAATTGACCGAGACCGTCGACTTTCCCACGCCTCCCTTACCGGACGCAACCGCGATAATATTTCGGACCCCCGTAATAGGATTTACCCCCTTTTGAACTTCATGCCCAACGATTTCGGTTTCGATCGTAACCGTAGCTTGATCAAGACCGTTAATACCTTTTGTCGCTTCAGCAATGTGAGTCTTTAATGTTTCATTCCATGATGAAGATGGGTAGCCAAGCACCAATTTAATCTTTGCAACACCATTCACAGTTTCTATTTCCGCGACTTCTCCAGACTCAACCAGATTTTTCCCAGTATGAGGATCTACAACACTCGAAAGAACATCACGGATCTCCTGGTCAAGAGAGTCGGCCTTATTTTTGTCTGCTAGTCCTTTGTCCACTACATTTTCCCTTTGAATGCTACTCTTGTGAGGCTCAATTTTATCATAGAGGAGAGGTCGAGCATCCATGTTATTGGGCTATAATGTTTGAATAATTGGCAATAAGACTTTTCTTAGCCATAAAGTGCAGGTCAATAACTAACGTTTTTCAAAACAAACTAGCATTTTGTAATAGATGTACTCTTAAATCGGTGGAGCAGATAGATAAATGACTGGCGATAGAAAGAAAATATTGATGACTAGCGCGTTACCCTATGCCAACGGCCCAATTCACATTGGTCATTTAGTTGAATATATTCAAACTGACATATGGTCAAGATTCCTTAGATACCAAGGCCATGATGTTTATTACGTGTGTGCAGATGATGCTCATGGTACACCAATCATGCTACAAGCTCGAAAAGAAGGAATTAGTCCTGAAGAGCTTATCCAAGAAACAAAAAAGCAGCATGAGAGCGATTTCAAGGATTTCCATATACGTTTTGACAATTACTACACCACTCATTCGCCCGAAAATAAATTCTTCGCAGAACATATATATAATTCGTTGTTGAAGAAAGGACACATAACTAAACGGAAAATACAACAACTTTACGATACGAAAGAAGCTATTTTTCTGCCTGATCGCTTTGTTAAGGGAGCCTGTCCCGCTTGTAACGCTGAAAATCAATATGGGGATAATTGTGAATCGTGCGGTTCAACTTATTCTGCTACCGAGTTACTGGATGCAGTTTCGGCCCTCTCTGGTGAAAAGCCAACCCTGCGGGATTCTGAACATTTCTTTGTAAAGTTAGCAGATTTTGAATCGATGCTGAAGAAATGGACTCATACGTCTGGGCGACTTCAAAAGGAAGTGAAAAACAAACTTAATGAATGGTTCGATGCTGGTCTCAGGGACTGGGACATATCTCGAGATGCCCCTTATTTCGGATTTCAAATTCCTAATGAATCAGGAAAATATTTTTATGTTTGGCTAGATGCACCGATTGGATATATGGCTAGCTTTAAAAATTTATGTAATAAGACTGATCTAATTTTTGAAGACTATTGGAATGAAAAATCAGACGCTGAACTCTACCATTTTGTAGGTAAAGATATTTTTTATTTCCACACGTTATTTTGGCCTGCTATGCTAGATAGTGCTGGTTTTAGAAAACCCACATCCGTATTTGTGCATGGCTTTCTTACTGTTGATGGCCAAAAGATGTCTAAATCCAGAGGAACATACATCTCCGCACGCGCTTATCTGGAACATCTTGATCCTGATTACCTGCGGTACTATTTTGCCTCAAAACTAAACAGTCAGGTCGAAGATCTCGATTTGAATCTAACTGACTTCATGCAAAAAATAAATTCTGATTTGATAGGAAAAGTTGTGAATATTGCAAGTCGTTGTGCAGGCTTTATAACTAACAATTTTGATTCTTTACTTGCTTCCGACATCAATTCCGGCGATCTTTATGATGAATTTTTGCAAGGAAGAGAAAAGATAACAATTGCATATGAAAATAGAGAGTTTAGTCACGCGATGCGTGAAATAATGACGCATGCTGATCAAGCAAACCAATATCTGAATGATAAGAAACCATGGGTTCTTGCAAAACAAGATGATAAGAAAACGGAACTCCACGAGGTCTGTACTATGGGGCTTAATTTATACCGATTTCTTATTACCTGGTTGGGTCCCGTTGTGCCCGATTTATGCAAACGATCAGAGGCTTTTCTCGGTACAACTGTTAGTTCACCGGGAGATTGGATTAAACTAGATTCACCTTTACTTGATCATAAGATTAACAAATTCACTACTTTACTCAATCGTATTGAGAAAAAGCATATCGAGAACATGATTAATACCTCAAAAAATGGAGCAGAGAAAAATAGTGCCGAAAAGACGGAATCGGATAACCTCGCTGAACAAATCACAATCGACGAATTTTCTAAAATTGATCTTCGAATCGGCTTAGTCTTAAGTGCAGATCATGTTGATGGATCAGAAAAACTGCTGAAACTTGAACTCGACATTGGCTATGAAAAAAGAACAGTCTTTGCAGGAATTAAATCTTCATATAAGCCCGAGAACCTAATTGGTCGGCAAGTAGTTATGGTAGCTAATCTTGCACCTAGAAAAATGAGGTTTGGAACCTCTGAAGGCATGGTTCTTGCTGCCTCTAACAGTAACGATGTCGATAGTGTCTTCGTTATCGAGACTAGCGCTGATGCAAAACCCGGAATGCGTGTCCGCTAAATTGAATTTAATCCGTGAATTTACAATTTGAGAACCTAAAAAGTTTATTTGATATTCCAGATGATGTAACATATCTAAACTGCTCTTATATGTCACCGATGCTAAAAAACGCGTTGGAAGCAGGTATAGAAGGCCTAAAATTAAAGACTCGCCCCTGGTCGATACAGTCACACGATTTCTTTTCGGTAACAGAAGAGGTTCGTAGTCTTGCGGCAAACATAATCAATTGCGATCCTCATGACATTGCATTAATTCCCTCAGCGAGCTACGGTCTCGCTACTGCGGCAAGTAATCTCTCTATTGCAGACACAGAACAAATTATCGTACTAGAGGAAGAATTTCCTTCCAATTTTTATGTATGGCAAGAGCTATCTAAAGTTTCGGGGGCGTCCTTAATAACTGTACCTCGGCCAACAAATAGCAGTTGGACGGAAGCAATTATATGTATGATAAATCAAAATACAAAGATAGCCGTTCTCCCACATTGTCATTGGACAGATGGATCTTTAATCGATCTAGAATTAATTGGCAAACATCTTCGGAAACATGATGCAGCTCTAGTAGTGGATGCCACTCAAAGTCTTGGCACAATGCCCTTTGACGTAACACGCGTCCAACCTGATTTTTTGATCTCAGCGTGTTACAAATGGCTTCTAGGGCCTTATTCAACAGGCCTCCTCTATGTATCACAAAAATATCAACAAGGAACTCCAATTGAGTTCAACTGGATAAATCGAGCAAATGCGCATGATTTTAGACATTTAACTTCTTATCAAACTAGTTATGCTGAGGGTGCTCGACGTTACGACGTTGGCGAAAGAGCAAATTTTGCTCTCCTGCCGGCCCTTATGGTCGGGCTTCAACAAATAATTGAATGGGGCATTGAATCAATTTATGAAACAATTTCACACTTAACAAACGTCGCCGCTCAACAAGCAGAAATACGTGGCTTAGCAGTTACGAAGAAAGAAGCTCGAGCCGGCCATTTTTTTGGTATTCAATTGCCATCTAATACGCCTGACAATTTAACGAGGCAACTAAGTGAACAAAATATATTCATTAGTATTCGGGGTAACTCACTTAGAATTACCCCTCACGTTTATAACTCGGAACAAGATCTAGAAATTCTGTTTAAAGCATTGGATCGCATTAAATGGAAACATGATTTTAGACTTTAGTTAATGAAACATATTAGCAAAAGAAATCAGATGCTTGTTGCAGAAGTCGATTCCCTACTCCCGCAAACACAGTGTACAAAATGCGGCTTCCGCTCTTGCATGGCTTATGCCGAAGAGATTATTAAATCTAATACCCCGATAAATCGGTGCCCCCCTGGCGGCAAGTCAACCATTCATAACTTAGCAACACTATTAAACCGCGTAACTGCCCCTTTAGACCCTAATTGTGGATCAGAATCTGTATCGAAATATGCTTTCATCGATGAATCGGCCTGCATCGGGTGTGCACTTTGTATTAAAGCATGTCCAGTTGATGCCATCATAGGTGCGCGAAAACTTATGCATACTGTTCTTACTAGTGAATGCACGGGTTGCGAATTATGCATTGAGCCCTGCCCCGTGGACTGCATCGAACTAATAGCTAAAGATGATTCCGATGGATTAAACGAAAATATACATATAAGTAGAGCAAACAATGCGCGAAAAAGATTTAATAGAAAAATCAAACGAAATAATCAAAAACGAGGTGAGTCAGTAAGTCCTAATCGTATGGAAATGAAGAAGGATATACTCGAAAGTGTCAAACGAATACAATCAATAAGAGAAAAAAGAAGGTATACCGTTCCTGATCGAAAATTAAAATGAATCGATATCAAGTTAAACGGATATTTGAGATTTTGAGTAACTCCATTTCGAATCCAACAACAGAGTTGGAATACTCCAACCCATTTGAACTGCTTATAGCAGTTATTTTATCAGCACAATCTACTGATATAGCCGTCAATAAGGTGACAAAAAAACTTTTTTCTGTTGCTAAAACTCCAAGTGAGATACATGACTTAGGTTTGCAAAAACTAAAAATGCTAATTAAAACAATCGGACTTTACAACACTAAAGCTCAAAATATACTACGTACCTGTTACATCTTAGAGCAACGATATGCTAACTGTGTGCCAAAAGATCGGGCTGCATTAGAGGCGCTTCCCGGGGTCGGTCGCAAGACCGCTAATGTAGTCTTGAACACAGCTTTTGGCGCACTAACAATCGGTGTAGATACTCATATTTTCCGGGTTTCAAATCGAACAGGTTTGGCAAATGGAAAAAATGTATACGAAGTCGAAAAGAAACTTTTAACAGTTACTCCACATAAGTATATTAAAGACGCTCACCATCTGTTACTTTTACATGGACGTTATGTTTGTACTGCTAAAAAACCACATTGTACTGTTTGCAAAATCAATCGTTACTGTGACTACTATGACAATTTTAACGCTGAACGTAAACTTAATAAATCCTAAATTGTTCTTTGTCGATTCACTTCGAATAAAGCAACTCCGCTAGCGACTCCAGCATTCAGGCTTTTGAGTAACCCGGAAGTTGGTATCGAAACTACTTGATCACATTTTTTTCGAGTTAGTTGTCTTAGTCCCTTTTCTTCGGATCCAATCACTATAGCAATGGGAGATGTTAGATCGGTATTATATAAACTAGAGGAAGAATGCTCATCTAACCCAATCAACCAAATACCTGCATGCTTCATAGCGTCTAACATAGGAGCCCAATTGCTCTCCTCAAAGACCGGTGTAGCCATTGCACCACCCGCGGACACTCGTATAGCAGTTGAATTTAAGCCACACCCCTTACTCTTTGGGATTACAACGCAGTCTACTCCTGCTGCTGCTGCGGTTCTTAAACAACTACCCATATTAGCTGGGTCGTTTAGATTGTCCAAAATTAATATAAAAGGGAGTCGCTTCGTTTTAACAAAAGAAATAACTCCTTTACGCACGATTGCTCCTGATCCCTTCCCAATAATTCCCTGATGCCTGACTCCATGAACTCTTGAATCAAGATCATTTTTATTAGTGACTGTAACGGTTACGTTGAGTTTATTAGCTAATTTAATTAGCGATGTTACTCGCTTATCTTGTCGATTTCTTGAAACAAATATCTCAGAAACTCGATTATCTGTTAAAGCCTTTTCTAACCCATGGAATCCACAGATGTAATATTCATCTTTTGTCATAACATTTAAAAAATATTTTGTTAAATTGCTCCAAAGAATTAGCTTTTATCTCGCTTAATACTGGATTTTATATTGTCTCTGATTATTCTACTATCACCATGTGATTGAAACATTGAATTGCACAAATGTAGGATATTGTTTTCACGTTGCGTAGGAATTTCTACTGATGCTGTATTGACATGGATGTTACTCAACCGTTATGTTTCGGTTATGTTCATTCGGCCTATCTAACTCATAGATTCCGGGAATTTAAATATCCCATGCCCAGGTGGCGGAACTGGTAGACGCGCTAGCTTCAGGTGCTAGTGGGGGCAACCCCGTGAAGGTTCGAGTCCTTTTCTGGGCACCACTGAGTTAGTTGGTTTGTGAAAAAGCCTTTATTTGGACAGAATATTAGCGTGATGTTTAACATGGTCACCAATAAAAGAGGAAATAAAATAATAACTATGGTCATAGCCTGCTTGAAAACGAAGGTCTAGGATTATGTCTGAATCGAGAAAAGCAGAGCTCAACGCCTCAGGCATTAGTTGTGTCTTTAAAAAGGGGTCGGCATCACCCTGATCAATTAAAATAGTTCCATCAAAGCTAGATTTCTGAGCTAAGTGACAAGCGTCCCAGAGCGCCCAACTACTGCGCTGAACTCCGAGATAACTACTAAAAGCCTTTACTCCCCATGGGCTCATTGAAGGATTGCCAATTGGTGAAAATGCAGAACAGGAACGAAAAATATCGGGCCGCTTTAAAGCGCAGAGTAGAGCGCCGTGCCCGCCCATAGAATGGCCTGTCACTCCTAACCTCGAAGAATCTCCACCCAATTCAGCTATTACGATTTTAGGAAGTTCGGTCGTAACATAATCAAACATTAAATAATGATTAGACCAGGGCTGTTGGGTTGCATTAATATAAAATCCTGCCCCTGAGCCAAAATCATAGTCGTCATCTTCACCGGCTAGTCCTAACCCGCGCGGTGAGGTATCAGGCATCACAAAAAGAAGGCCGTGATCCGCAGCAAACTTCTGAGCACCAGCTTTCTCGGCTACATTGGCCCATGTGCAAGTTAAACCTGATAAGTAAAATAGAACTGGCTTGTTACCTGTCCTGCTAGGTTCAGGGTCATAGATAGCAAACTCCATGTCACAACTAGTACTGATACTAGAGTGACGAAATACTCTTTGTATGCCTCCAAAACTTTTTACCTCGTTTATGCACTCCATTCGATGTTATTCCTCGTAATTAGAATGTCACAACGCTACGAATAGACTTGCCCTGATGCATCAGATCGAAAGCGCTATTAATTTCCTCAAGGGGCATAGTATGAGTAATTAACTCATCAATTTGAATTTTGCCTTCCATATACCAATCAACAATTTTTGGCACCTCGGTGCGGCCCTTAGCTCCACCAAAAGCAGTGCCTCGCCAGTTGCGCCCGGTCACTAATTGAAAGGGCCGAGTGGATATTTCAGCTCCAGCGGGAGCTACACCAATAATTATGCTAGTACCCCAGCCTTTATGACAACATTCTAAGGCTTGACGCATCACATCAACGTTACCGATACACTCAAAAGTATAATCGGCACCGCCATCTGTCAAGTTAACTAGATAGGGTACAAGGTCACCTTCTACTTCCGAAGGATTTACAAAATGGGTCATACCAAATTTTTTTCCTAAGCGTTCTCTGTCAGGGTTAAGATCTACACCAATAATTTTGTCGGCTCCTACGAGTCGTGCGCCTTGAATTACATTAAGGCCTATACCACCTAGGCCAAAAACAATAACGTTTGCCCCTGGTTCAACTTTTGCAGTATTAATAACGGCACCTATTCCGGTAGTAACACCGCAACCGATATAGCAAACCTTATCAAAGGGTGCATCCTTACGAATTTTTGCCAAAGCAATTTCAGGGACAACCGTGTAGTTAGAAAAAGTCGATGTTCCCATGTAGTGAAACAATTGATCACCGCCCAAAGAGAAACGGCTACTTTCATCGGGCATTAACCCACGGCCCTGTGTTTCACGAATAGCTTGACAAAGGTTAGTTTTCCCTGAGGTGCAATAAGCACAGGTACGACATTCTGGCGTATAAAGGGGAATTACATGATCACCAGGAGTTAAAGAAGTAACGCCCTTGCCAACCTCAACTACAATTCCGGCACCTTCATGACCAAGTATCGCCGGAAATAATCCCTCTGGATCATCACCTGATAAAGTAAAAGCATCAGTGTGGCAGACGCCGGTAGCCTTTATCTCAACTAAAACTTCTCCCTTGGAAGGGCTATCCACTTGTATAGTTTCGATGCTTAGCGGTTTACTAGCTCCACTCGCTACTGCAGCACGACTTTCGATCATAGTTCCTCCTCTTTAAATTATCAATAATTTCACATTAAAATAATAATAGCGACAAAGTATAAGTTATACAGCACTATCCATGCTTTTATTTAACATTATCAGCTTCAATAACCTCTAAAAATTCATTAATTAGATTGTTAGGTGCCGCAACGATATGTTCTTGTCCAGGGAAACGACCTTGTTGCACATCATTGATAAATTCTCTAAAACCATTGACCCTCTCTTGTTGCATTCTTTGTTTCATTTTGTAGAGCGTCCGATATTGCTTGGAATGTCTCGGATACGGTGGTGGATTATTTCCGAGCACATCATCAGCAAACAGAAACTGTATATCTCCCCCACTTCCTGCGCCGATAGACGAGGTCAGTAACATCGTTCTTTGGCTAATCTCTCTGAGTAAGTTGTCTGGTATAACTTCTACTTCTACTGCATAAGCGCCACAATTCTCGAAGGCCTTAATCTCTTGATAAACGTTTATAGCTTCTTCCAACGTTTTACCCACTGCGCTCAAACCACCAGTCCACGTACTTTTCCTCGGCACCAAACCAGCATGTCCTTGAACTGGAACGCCGGCTTCCGTCGCTGCTTCAATAAAAGACGGGCTCCACTGACACATGATCGCATCCGCACCAATTTCCATTGCCTCATAGGAGAGTCTCACGGCTTCCACTTTGCTTGCCGCAGCTACCAATGGTACGGAAAAAGACATAAACGTGTTCGGAGCAGCGATTCTAATTGCAGCCGCCATAGCAGGCTCTTTTGGATCAAAACGAACTTTCATTGTATCAATTCCTGCTTCCTCAGCTGCCGCAGCCTCTTCTGGTGTAAGCGGTAACGTTTCAACTAATATATTTTTGCCTTTCTGTTCGCGCAAACTTTTTATGGTATGGTTGCGTGTTCCATACTTTCCTCCTAATGTCATAATTCGTTTCAAACCCCGCTTTTTCACATCTCTCGGCGGGATACCTCCGTCTCCTGCGACATGACTTGCCATAATGCTATTCCTTCCCTTTTAAACAATTACTCAGTAAAAGGTATATCATATTCCGGTTTTCAACCGTAAACTAGTAAAGTTTTCAGGACCTGTAAAAATCCCAACATCTAAGCGTATTAGATTTCAGTAAATACTATATATTAATAAATCTAACTGCTAGACCTATACCTATCTTTATGTTTATTCAACTGACATCTATTTTCTAAAGGAGAACTTATATAATGATTCGATTGACAGTTTTATACAATTTAAAACCGGAAGTTAATGAACAAACTTTTCTCGATTGGCGTTTAACAGAACATCAAGAATCGAACAGCTCGATGGAAGGTGTAAGTTATACTGACTTTACACTTAACGATGAAGCTTGGCCCCAAAATGATTCTCCTCGTTATAGATTTATGACAACAGCAATTTGGCCTGATATTGAAACATTTAACAAAGTTTTTTATGATTCGGATTTTCAGGCGACCCTTCAAAAAGGGGTGGAGGACAAATTGGCTGATTATACGTTCCTGATCGGTGAAATTCTTTCAGAATCAAAAATCGATTAATCCTAAACAATTAGATTATTTTTAAATTCTAGCCAACTTAATGCAACGGATTTCGGAGGATTATAGTATCCTTGCGATCAGGCCCCGTCGAGATAATTTCAATTGGCACACCTACTAATTCCGATATTCGATCTAGATAAGCTAAAGCGTCTTTTGATAGATGATCCCAGTGCCGCACCCCTGACACTGGCTCCTTCCAACCTTGCATTGTTTGATACACTGGCACACAGGAATGAATTTCATCTTGTGTCGTGGGCATAGTATCAACGCGTTTACCATTGATATCATACGCGATACATATATTTATTTGTGATACATGATCCAGAACGTCTAGTTTAGTTATACATAATGATGTGACGCCGTTAAGCGAACACGCGTATTTAGCGCTTACTGCATCGAACCATCCGACTCTTCTAGCTCTTCCCGTAGTGGAACCAAACTCGTTACCAACTTTAGCAATAAGTTTGCCAGTCTCATCTTCCAGTTCAGTTGGAAAGGGCCCGCCGCCAACACGAGTAACATATGCTTTCGCTATGCCTAGCACTTCACCTAAATGTCTGGGACCAATTCCACTGCCAATTGACGCCGCTCCAGCAACCGTATTGGATGATGTGACAAAAGGATATGTGCCATGGTCAATATCCAACATTACGCCTTGCGCTCCCTCAAAAACGATAGGGCCATCATTTATAATTGATTGTAATGTAGTCGCGACATCAGAAACTAGGTGACTAAGTTGTTTTCCAAGCGAAATACACTCTGATACAAGCTCCTCAACATCAATCGCTGGTCTATTGTAATATTTTTCCAACATAAAATTATGATATTTGCACGCCTCTACAAGTTTTGATTTGCAAATGTCTGCATCTAATAGATCTATTATTCGCAAGCCTCGACGAGCGACTTTATCCTCATAGGAGGGGCCTATGCCACGACCGGTTGTCCCAATAGCTTTTTTTCCTAGAGCTTCTTCACGCGCATTATCAATCGCAACATGGTAAGGTAGTACAAGTGAGCAGTGCCTGCTGATATTTATACGTGACTCAGTTTCTATTCCCAGTTTCTGCAATAAACTAATTTCCCTCAAAAGTTCTTTTGGAGACACAGCTACCCCATTACCTATAAAGCATTGAACACTTTCATGCAAAATACCGGATGGAATAAGATGTAGTACTGTTTTAGTACCATCTACAACTAGCGTATGACCAGCATTATTGCCACCTTGGAAACGAACAACCGCTCTGGCCTTCTCGGTTAATAAATCAACAATTTTACCTTTGCCTTCGTCGCCCCATTGCATACCAACTACGACTGCATTATTTGCCAAAGATAAATCTCCTTTCCTGGATCATGGTGCCGCTAAAGGAAATGGATATCAAAATTACAAATATTTTCATATCAGATACAATAAAAGGACGCCGAATACCATGCAAATAGCACCACCAACGCGGATTCTACTTTGACTAGTTCTTGATACTATATCGAGCATGTTTTTGTAACGCGAGGGACTCACGAACGGTAAGAGTCCCTCAATTATAAAGACTAGGGCAATTCCAATGCCCAAATCTCCCCAGTTCATCTACAGAATAAACTCAAGGTTGGGTGCCGGGATTCGCATTATTAAAATAACGGAAAAATTCAGATTTAGGCTCGATAACCAAAAGATTCGAAGGATTATTAAAGGTATTTCGGTACGCACTAAGGCTCCGATATAAACGATAAAATTCTCTATCTTGATTAAATGCATCCGCATACACTTTAGTAGCCATTGCGTCTCCCGAGCCCCGTATTTCCTGGGCATCCCTATTAGAATTGGCCAGGATAATTGCACGTTGTCGATCAGCATCCGCTCGAACTCTCTCGGCGGCTTCTGCTCCACGCGCTCTTAACTCGTTTGCTACCATTGAACGCTCTGCTTCCATTCTTTGATAAACTCTTTCGCTAATAGCGGCATCTAAGTCCACTCGCTTAAGCCGTACGTCAATGACTTCGATACCAAGCCCAGATGTTTCTTTATCTATTGACTGCCTCACTACATTCATGATTTCAACCCTATCTCCGGAGATAACTTGGGTCACATTACGTTTACCAAACTCACTTCTCAATGAATCATTAACACGTTGAGATAATCGATTTCTCGCATTCGCAGGAAGTCCTCCAAGAGTCGTGTAATATGTGAAAGAGTCTTTTACTCTCCATTTCACGAAGGAGTCCACAATGAGGTTTTTCTTCTCTTTCGTTAGGTAGCTTTCTGGCTCTGCGTCCATTGTTTGGATGCGGGCATCGAATTTCCTGACGTTATTGATAAAAGGCACTTTGAAATGAATTCCAGGCTGATCATCAGCCCGCACTATTTCTCCAAACTGGAAAACAATCGCTTTTTCTCTCTCATCTACATAGTAGATAGATGATGTGATTACAATAAATGCAAAAACCACCAAAATTAAACTTAATAAGCCTCTAGCTTTCATTAGTCCCTCCCCCCGCGATCAAACTCTCGAGATCCTGATGCACCTGACGAACTAGAACCTTGAGTAACGATACCGCTCTGGTTATCCGCGCCAAAGTCATCTGACGATGATTGTCGTTGCTTTATCAATTGATCCAGAGGTAGGTACATAACATTATTGCCCTCTGAATTTTGATCAATCACTAATTTAGTCGATCTACTCAAGACATCCTCCATGGCTTCGAGATAAAGGCGATCACGAGTAACGTTAGGCGCACGATTGTATTCCTCTAACACTTGTAGAAATCGGGACGCCTCACCTTGAGACGTAGCAATCACCCCCTCTTTGTACGCCTCCGCTTCTTGAACCAATCTCGCTGCGGCACCACGCGATTTAGGAATTATGTCATTAGCATAAGCTTCTGCCTCATTCTTAAGTCGCTCTTCATCCTCGCGAGCTCGAACTGCGTCATCAAATGCATCTTTTACCTCTGCTGGCGGTTGTGCATTTTGCATTTCAACAGCTCTAACAGTTATACCGCTCTGGTATCGATCCAAAATTTGCTGTAGCAGCCCTCGGGTTTCTTGGGCGATTTCTGTCCGACCACCAGTGATAGCAAAGTCCATGGTATTTCTACCAACGATTTCTCGCACAGCACTTTCGGTAGCCTGACGTACGACTTGATCGGCAGACTCACTGACATTAAACAATAAATCTCTAGGATCACGGATGTTGTACTGCACAGCAAATTGGATGTCGATGATATTTTCATCGGCTGTTAACATTAACGCCTCTCTTGGTACCAATGTTAACTGGCTCGCGTTATCTCGCGTCCGATAACCAACTTCGACTGTTCGCACCTTCTCGACATTAACGAGCTCCACTGATTCTATTGGGTAAGGAATATGCCATCTCAAGCCCGCTGATTTCACTTCTTGATATTTTCCGAATTGGAGTTCAACTGCCTGCTCACTTTGGTCAACAACATAAAAGCCGCTAGCGACCCAAATGAGAGCTACTACTACTATCAGAAATAAGCCGCCTGTGCGCCCAATCCTCGGCACTCGTCCTTTGGCTTTTCGACCACCTCCGCTGGAGCCTCCTTGCCCAGATCCTCGTTTGCCGAAAAGGCTACCAAATCTCTTTTGTAAATCCCTTATGACCTCATCTAAATCTGGAGGTCCTTGTTGCCCATTTCCCTGACCCCACGGGTCCTGGTTTCCGGGGCCTTGTTGATTCCACGCCATTAGCTACTTCCCCTTTTTTTTCGATGGATCTAAAATTTGTCACTAGCAATAATTTTACCACGCTAGCTTCTTGTTCTAAAAAATTTTCGTACATTACACATAAGTTTTAGTGATGATAATGTCAATCTAGCCATGCAAATGCTTTCCCATGACCACGAAGGCTGTTAAGTCGGCCCTCATTCGCTGGATCAATTAATATTTCTAATAACCAATTACCCTCTTCATCTATTCGCTCTTCCTGAACCTCAGCCAGATCATAAAGCTTAGAGCGGAATTTTCCCCCTCCCTTGAAAAGAAGTAATTTTCGAGATTTTCGAGCTTCACCTAAGTTTTTTTGCAGTATTTTCCACAAATGCTCCATGCCTGCCCCGGACTCTGCCGACAACCATACTTTATTAGCATTTAGATCCTCTGAGGCAGATCTTACAGGTGATTTGTCAGTTAAATCAATTTTGTTGAAAATTGTTAATTTAGGTATCCCAAGCGCTCCAATCTCATCCAAAACATGATCTACTTCTGACATCCTCTCTTGATGATTTTCATGCGAGAAATCGACAACGTGGAGCAGTAATTGAGAAACCGTAATCTCTTCCAAGGTTGCCCTAAAGGATTTTACAAGACTAGTTGGAAGATTGCTGATAAATCCTACGGTATCAAGTAACAATACTGGTCCGAATTCTGGCACCTCAATGCGGCGAACTGTAGGGTCAAGAGTTGCAAATAATTTGTCCGCAGTATACACATCTGCACCTGTCAATCTATTAAATAGTAATGATTTTCCAACATTAGTGTAACCAACTAGTGCTACCAAAGGAATTAAATCACGTTGACGTCGACGGCGGTGAAGTTGTCTTTGAGAAGATACTTTATGCAGCTGTTTCTTCAATCTCTTGATTCTTGCGCCTATTAACCGTCGATCTGTTTCAAGCTGAGTTTCACCAGGGCCCCTCAATCCGATACCACCTCTTTGTCTTTCCAAGTGAGACCAACCACGGACAAGTCTTGTCGATAGATGTTGTAACTGCGCTAACTCTACCTGGAGTTTTCCTTCTCGGGTTCTAGCCCGAATCGCAAAGATATCTAAAATTAAACGTACCCGATCAATTACTCGGGTGTTAAGTTCTCTCTCTAGATTTCGTTCCTGAATTGGACTAATTGTTGACTCAAGTATGACCAGTGTCGAACAGAACTTATTAATTGCTTCCTTAATCGCAGTTACCTTACCAGAACTGACATATGTCTTTCGATTAGTGCTAATTTGGGAGAGCCGGATGGTGGTATCTATTTTAGCGCCAGCAGACTGCGCTAGCCTAACTAACTCCTTAACAGACTCGAAGCTATCGTTATTTCTGCAATAATCATGTACGATAATAACGCGTTCCTTGAATATCTGAGAATGATCTAACATGCCAACCCTAACCTAATTGAGTAGTAACGAATTTGCTTCCATCGCGTTTAGGAGAATGCTTTTTAAGCAGATGCTCCATCACTAGAAACTTCTTTTTCGTCAGCGGGGTTAATTTCATATGGTATCCGAACCGCACGTGAAGGAACAATGGTTGAGATTGCATGCTTATATATTAACTGACTTATCGGATTCCGCAATAAAACTACGAATGAATCAAAAGATTCAATTTGTCCCTGTAACTTGATGCCATTTACCAGGTAAACTGATACTGGAATTTTCTCTTTGCGTAATATGTTGAGAAATGGATCTTGTAGTGCCGCTCCTTTAATTTGTGGCATCAAATTTCTCCTTTTTTATTTTAGTTGTTTTTTTGTTTTGGGGGAGGAAGAAAAATAATTCAATAAATTAAACTTTCTCTCAAGAAATATCATATTTTTTCAAGTCAACATAGCTTGCAGGTATCGCATAACATGTTGAGATACGTGGATGTCGTCACTATTAAACCACACGGTATTTGGTGTGTTACGCATCCATGTATATTGTCTTTTAGCAAATTGCCGAGTAGCTACAATCATTCGCATTCTCATAGATTTATAATCAAGTTCACCTCTAAGATATTGACATACCTGGCGATAACCCAAGGATTTAAGTGAAGGCAATTCTGGATTGACGCCCCTTGCTAATATACTCTGTACTTCAATTATCAACCCAGCATCCAACATACTGTCAACACGTTCCTCAATTCTAGCATGCAACGCCGATCGATCAGCTACAGTAAGCCCCAATCTAATGACATTTTTTTTAATCGGAATAACCGACGTCGCACTCGTTTTAAATTCGAAAGCAGGATTTTTTGAATACCGATGGACTTCTAACCCTCTTTGAATCCGTTGTCGGTCATTAGGGTGTATCTTACTGGCAATATCTGGTGCAAGATTATAAAGCCTCTTATACATAGCTTCCCATCCTACCAATTCTGCTTCCGACTGTATCTTCAGCCGGAAGCTCTGATCGGCAAAAACATTTCTTCCCAATCCATTAGTTAAGGCTGCAAAATAGAACATCGTTCCACCGACCAAGAGCGGAATCTTTTTTTGTTCATGAATTTTGCGTATGCTTTGAATCGACTCCCTGCAAAACTCACCAGCTGAGAAAACATCACTCGGTTCTCTAATATTAATTAATTCATGAGGATGCTTATCCAGAATCTCCGCTGGAGGTTTTCCAGTACCGATATCTAATCCACGATAAACCTGACTAGCATCCACGCTTACCAGACCTACGTCTAATTTTTCCGCTAAGGAAATTGCTAAATTCGTTTTGCCGACCGCTGTGGGTCCAGTTAAAAAGATGACCGGTATAGATGACATTTCAAAATTATAAGGAAACTAATAATGGTTTTCCGATAAATCTTTTGGAACGACAAGTATCTGGTTTAAATTAATACGGTCACCAGTTAAGCCGTTCCAATATTTTATTTCGTTCACAGATGAATTAAAACTCTTAGCAATTTTCGATAACGAATCTCCTTTTTTGACCGTATAATGGACTAAGTTTGCTTTTTGAATTGGGCATCCTGGCCGACTCTGGCAATAGAAATATATTCCACGAAAGATTGCAGCTACTAAATGTTCTTGATATCTAGAAATTTGCAAATTTCGAGCATCTGTGGAATTAGTTATGTATCCTGTTTCAATTAAAACCGATGGTATAGCAGGTGCTTTCAAAACAACAAACCCGGCATAGGCAACATTCCTGTTATGCAATACTGATACTCCTTTCATTTGGGCCAGTAATTCCTGCCCCAAAAGTCGACTTTCCTGTATTTTCCAATCTAACTGCATATCTAACAAAACTTCAGCTACGTCGGTCTCTTGTTGAGACAAACTTATTCCTCCCGCCAAATCAGCGGAATTTTCTCTCTCTGCTAGAAGGGCAGCCATTTCACTACTTGCACCCTTTTCAGATAATGCATAAATAGAAACTCCTCGCACATCTTGTTTTTTGAAAGCATCCGCATGTATTGATATAAAAATTTTTGCTTCCGCCTCTCGTGCAATTTTGACCCTCTCATCTAGGCTAGGATAATGATCATTATCCCGAGTCAAAATAGATGTCATTCCGCTCTGGGAATTTATTAATTTCGCGAGCCGTTTGGAAATCTCGAGAACTACATCCTTTTCTCTTAAACCGCCATAACCAATTGCGCCTGGGTCTTTGCCACCGTGCCCCGGATCAATCACCACGATATAAGGCTCATGCTTCAAATTAATAATTAGTCTATGCTTTTTTGAAGCTAAACTTTTTTTTAGCTGTATATCTGCTTCCACCTGCATGTTTAGATCTAAAACAATACGTAGTTGGCTATTAGGATTTTCACTAAATCTTATAGTTGACACCATTGGTGTTTTACTTTTTCGCGGAATATCGGTCCTGATGGTCACACCATATAGATCAATTACTAAGCGGTATGGGTCATCCAAAAAAAACGTTTTGAACTTGAATGATCCATTAGTATGTATAACTATTTGGTTGATTTCTCCATCGTCAACCTCAGATATATTAGTGATGGGTGATGCTGACCAACTTGGTGCAGAATAAAACAAAATCCAAACAAAAAAACAAAGCCTGATATACGTCATTATTTCCTACTTACATAAGTTCAAAATATCGAGTTTGCCCTCTTCGATCCTGACTATCCTGCCTTCTTCTGCAGAGTGTAAAGATAATCTTAGGTCAGGAGGTGGCAACTCGGAATTGAATTTATCGGCCCATTCAACTATAACAATCGCTTTTTTCTCAAAGTAGTCACGAAAACCAATCCCCTCTATATCCTGGAAGTTATTTATACGGTAAAGATCTGCATGAACTATAAAAGCTACTGGTAAATTATATGTTTCAATCAAGGTGTACGTTGGGCTTGGTACGTTACCTGTATAACCAAATCCGCGTAAAATTCCGCGCGCTATTGTAGTTTTCCCACTACCAAGTTCCCCTTCTAGATACATTACGTTACCCAGATTTAGGTAATTTGCTAATGAAGAGCCAAAAGCTAACATTGCTTCCTCACTATTAAAGGTAATGTCGTTATTCATGAATTAGTGATGGATTGTCCATCAAATGCCGAATACATGGAAACAGGTCACTAGCGATCATTCCTCTTACCCCCTGCTTAGCTGCGATATCACCAGCCGCTGAATGAATCCAAGTGCCACATAAGCTTGCAGAACTACCAATCAAACCCTGAGCTAGTAGTCCTCCTATAGTTCCAGCTAACACATCGCCCATACCTGCAGATGCCATTCCAAAATTGCCTTGATCGCATAAATACATATCGCCATTTTTTAAATGAACTAATGTGCCAACGCCTTTAAGAACAACATGCCCACCATATTGTTTCCAAATCTTTGTGACCGCCGTTAATCGATCGCTCTGCACTTCTGCTGATGGCATACCCAATAATCTAGCTGCCTCACCAGGATGTGGTGTTAAAATCCAGTTGTCCTTATAAACTTTATTCGCGGATAATATGTTTAACGCATCAGCATCTACAACTGTTGGTAATTGATTTTCTAGCACTGTCGCCATTAGGGACTTGCTCCAATTATTGACCCCTAAGCCAGGCCCAATTACGACAGCAGTTGCTGTTTTTAGATAGGGCTCTAAATCACGGCAATCCCTGATAGCATGCACCATTATTTCGGGCGCAAACGCACTCCAATAATAAAGTTGATCTGGATGTGTCAAAACTGTAACTGCTCCGGCACCGGTACGCAAAGCTGCTTGACCTGCTAAATAAGCAGCGCCACTCATCCCAGGGCTGCCGCCAATCACGAGGAGTCGTCCCGCGTCACCTTTGTGTTGCGGTTCTTTAAGGCTGCTAATTTTTTTAGTTACAAGAGAGGCATCTATTCGCCGACAAATAGGCTCCATCGAATGGAACAAACTTTGAGGCACATTGAGGTCAGAAAATAAAAGATGGCCGCAAGTTCGAACTCCGTTTGCAATTAAGGCGCCGAGTTTTAAAGATATAAAGGAGATAGTGACTGTCGCAGAGATAGCATCTGACCAAATTCTTCCTGTATCGGAATCTAGGCCAGTAGGAATGTCTAGAGATAATACCGGTTTGCCGCTTCTATTTATCTCTTGAACGCCTTTCAAAACTAAACCATCCAGGTTTCGTGTAAGACCTGTACCGACAATTGCATCAACAATGACATCTGTTTCTTTAAACATTGCTGGTTTTATTGATATTTGTCGAATCCCATAGTTCTTAACTTTTTTGAAAGCATCCTTAGCATGCTTATATTTTGGGTCACCGAACTTAACTAAATTGACATCAAAACCATGCATAAACGCTAGTGCAGCCAGCACGAAGCCATCTCCACCATTATTTCCTGGTCCACAACACACAGTGATAGATCGAGCAGTCGGCCATAAATCTTTAAGCACATTAAATGCCTCGTTACCAGCCAGGCCCATCAGCTTGCCGCCTGCAAATTCCGGCATACCCAACGCTCTCTGATCTAGTTCCCGTCCTTGTGCGACGGTGTACAATTCTTGGGGTAATCTATACATCACGGTATGATACCTCTGTTATGGAATATAGCGCACCCACTAAGGCCGATTTAATTAAATTAAAATCCCACATCCGAGGCTGGGCTGAGGAGTTCGGTTTTAGTGACTTTGGAGTTACAGATACAGATATCTCAGTTGCGGAACAATACCTCTTCTCCTGGTTGAATAAGAAACAGCATGGCGAAATGAAATACATGGAGAAACATGGCACTCGAAGAACTAAACCTGACAGTCTAATACCGGATACGATTCGTATATTGAGTTTTAAAATGAATTACTGGAAGGAGCACACGGAATGTCCTGAGGAAATATTAAGAAATAACAACTTAGCTTATATATCTCGTTATGCTTTAGGCAAAGATTATCATAAACTTATGCGTCGCAGATTGAAAAAAATCTCTGATAAAATTAGTCAACATATCCCAGGTTATCAATTCCGGCCATTTGTTGATAGTGCGCCAGTTATGGAAAAGCCTTTCGCCGTTAAAGCTGGACTTGGATGGATGGGCAAACACACCAATATAATTGATAAAGATTCGGGGTCTTGGTTTTTTTTAGGAGAGCTATATACAAATCTTCCGCTTCCAATTGATCAAGCTCAGAAAGATCTGTGTGGGACTTGCAACCAATGTATGACCGCATGCCCAACTAATGCAATCGTTGCGCCCTACCAACTCGACGCAACCCTATGCATTTCCTATTTGACTATCGAGCATAAAACTTCTATACCACCCCATTTACGTACTTTAATAGGAAACCGTATATTTGGATGCGATGACTGTCAACTCGTGTGTCCTTGGAACAAGTACGCAACCGAAACCGATGTTCAGGAGTTTGCTCCAAAACATCTCCTAGAAAATATCGACTTAATCACATTATTCTATTGGAGCCCGGAGGAATACAAATTGAATACGGCGGGAAGCCCGCTGAATAGAGTGGGATACGAATGCTGGTTGCGTAATATTGCGGTTGCGTTGGGTAACAGTTCTAGCTCGGAACGAGTAATTAAAGCACTTCAATCACGCCTCAATCATTCATCCGCACTTGTGCGCGAGCATGTGTCATGGGCATTGCAACAACATAATCACTAATTCCCGATATAAATTAGAATTCCTTCTTTTCTACTTTAAGAAAACAGTCTCGGTAATATCGTAGCTCGTCTACTGACTCTAAAATATCATCTAACGCACGGTGCCGGGCTTTTTTTCTGAACCCGGCAGCAATATCCGGTCTCCACCGAACCGCTAGCTCTTTCAAAGAACTGACATCAAGATTCCGATAATGCAACCAACTTTCGAGTTGAGGCATGTAGCGAAACAAGAACCTTCGGTCTTGGCACACCGTATTACCGCACAAAGGAGAACTCTTTTCTGCTACGTGCTCGCGGATAAAATCCAAAGTTAGACTCTCAGCTACTTCCTCGTTGATCTTTGATTTTCTTACTCTCTCCACTAGCCCGGAATCATTGTGAGTTCTTTGGTTCCAGGAATCCATCTCTCCCAAAGTTTCATCACTCTGGTAAATAGCTAAAACAGGGCCCTCAGAAGTTATATTTAGATCATAATCAGTAACAATTGTAGCTATTTCTATAATTCGATCGTAATCTGGATTAAGGCCTGTCATCTCCAAGTCAATCCAAACAAGTCGTTCAGATTTTTGATCTGTCATAATGTTTCACTTGGTTACGTTAAACACCTAAATTGGGCATCTAGGCTTTATGAGTCAAGAGCGGAATAAATATTCAGTCTAACTACTCGAGTCTTCAACTGCTTTCATACTCAAACGAACCCGGCCCTGCTTATCCACTTCCAAAACTTTAACCTTCACCGAATCGCCTTCGCTCAAGACATCACTCACGTTATTAACTCTTTCATTGGATATTTGAGATATATGAACTAACCCGTCCTTGCCAGGTAAAATATTTACAAACGCCCCAAAATCCATTAACCGTACGACACGCCCTTCGTATATAGCGCCGGCCTCCACATCTGCAGTAATTTGCTCAATACGACGCCTAGCCTCCTCAGCGCCAGCTCGATCAATGGTCGCAATTTTCACCGTTCCATCATCTTCAATGTCAATCGTCGCTCCCGTTGCTTCTGATAGCGCACGGATAGTTGAGCCTCCTTTCCCTATGACATCCCGAATTTTATCCGTTGGAATCTTAATAGTAGTGATTCTCGGCGCATAGTCAGACATTTCCTGCCTTGGGCTAGAGATTGCCTTATTCATTTCCGAAAGAATATGAATCCGGGCGTTTTTTGCCTGGTGAAGTGCTTGATCCATAATTTCCTTATCTATACCCTCGATCTTTATATCCATCTGCAAAGCAGTCACCCCGTCCATAGTGCCAGCCACTTTGAAATCCATATCTCCTAAATGATCCTCATCTCCGAGAATATCTGTTAAAACTGCGAAGTCATCTTGCTCTTTAATGAGACCCATCGCGACTCCTGCCACGGGCGCTTTGATCGCTACACCCGCATCCATTAAAGAAAGGCTTGCCCCACAAACAGTAGCCATCGAGCTTGACCCATTGGACTCTGTTATTTCAGACACCACCCTGAGTACATAAGGAAATTCTTCTAGATTAGGTAGCACTGCCTCTACTGCTCTTTTTGCTAATTTTCCATGCCCAATTTCACGTCTTTTAGGTGACCCAACTCTCCCAATTTCGCCAACAGAGTACGGTGGAAAATTGTAGTGCAATAAAAACCGATCTCGCCTTTCGCCCTCAAGCGCATCGATTATTTGAGAATCCCGATCCGTTCCTAGGGTGGTTACAACGATTGCCTGAGTTTCACCTCGGGTAAACAAAACAGAGCCATGAGTTCTCGGTAAAATACCGCACTCGATATGAATGGGGCGTACCGTTTCACGGTCTCTACCGTCTATACGGGGTAAGTTATCGAGAATTCTTGTTCGTACAATTTTCTTTTCTATCTCTTTGATGTCTCGTTTTAATGCTTCCACGGTCTTTGAGCTTACCTCTTCATCCTGATTCGCATGCTGCTCAATCACTTGGTCACGTATATTCGATAATATTTTCTGCCTCTCAATCTTATCCGGCACCTGATATCCATCGGTAACCTGTGTTTGGATAGTTTCAATATCCTCGCTACTTAAGGTGCTCACAGAACTCGGTGATTCCCATGCCCATTTCTGGACTCCAACTTCGTTGGCTAGAGAATTTATCGATGCTATCGCGGTCTGCATGGAGTCATGGCCAAAAGTAATAGCTTCCAACATTTGACTCTCTGTCAGTTCTTGTGCTTCTGATTCAACCATCAAAACTGCTTTCTCGGTACCTGCAACAACAAGATTTAACCTAGATTCTTTAAGCTGCGTTGCTGAAGGGTTCAGAATATAGTCGCCATCTATATAACCTACTCTAGCGGCTCCTATCGGCCCGTTAAATGGGGTGCCCGCCAATGTCAGTGCTGCAGATGCGCCGATCATTGCAACAATGTCTGGATCTATTTCTGGATCAACGGACATGACACTCGCGATAACCTGTACTTCATTCCGGAAACCATTTGGGAAGAGTGGTCGAATTGGTCTATCTATGAGACGCGCAGTGAGTATAGCTTTTTCCGATGGGCGTCCCTCGCGCTTAAAAAAACCTCCGGGAATTCGGCCCGCCGAATAGGTTTTTTCCTCATAATCTACAGTCAACGGAAGAAAATCCCGATCACTTGGCTCTTTCGCCGCGACCACTGTAACCAAAACAGTAGTATCGCCCATACTCGCCAATACGGATCCAGACGCCTGTCGAGCAATTCGACCGGTTTCAAGATGAATATTATGATCTCCATATTGGAATTGTTTTAATATCGCGTTCACGCACCTGCTCCTAGTTTATGACAAAGTTTCATCATCGTCTTAATCCTAACCGATCAATTAGGGCACGATATCTTTCAACATCATTTGTTTTCAAATAATCTAAAAGTTTTCGGCGCTGATTAACCATACGCAACAATCCCTGACGAGAATGATGGTCGCTAGTATGCACTTTAAAATGCTCTGTTAGATCTTGTATTTTTGTAGTTAATAACGCTACCTGAACTTCTGGCGATCCAGTATCTTTAGAGTTTCTTTGATATTGGCTCACTACTTCTCTTTTTTGTTCTGCTTTTACAGACATCGTCTTTCTCTCTGCATTTTTGCTAAACCAGTTTCACATTAAATAAGACTGGTGAAGCGGTTATTATTTCACACCCAACAACCACCCAACGCTATATACTTTTTAGATTGATGATTGTTGATTCTACTTGCCAAAGAAGGAATCCTCAAGAAAATTGCTTAATTAACCAGAGGTTACCAGGCGCTGAGGGGCAACTTTACCATCTTCTGTAACCGACCCAATTCCGAGAAACCCTGCATCGCGGGAGTACAAACGTACCCATCCATTGGTTGGCAAATCTTTAGCCCGAACTGATTGACCTCGGCAAAGATAGAACGCTGCATCTACCGAAAGAGCAACCATTGGTATATGTGATAATGCCTTATCCCCATCCAACAACTTCTTTCGACATTCAGATGGAGTTTCTAGATTTTCCAACACTTCCATTCCCAAAGATTGATCCACATCAATATTTGCAACTCGGAGTCTTCGTAAAGCTATCACATGTGCGCCGCATCCTAGTAATTCACCAAGATCGTGCGCTAATCCACGAACGTAAAAACCATGCGAGCAATCTAACTCGATTTCCATTTCTTCGCCTTCCAAACTTAACAGCTCTAGCCGATTCACTACTACTGTTCTAGGAGCTCGATCAATTTCTTTTCCTTGGCGCGCTAAACGATATAGCGGTTGTCCATTTACTTTGACTGCAGAAAACATTGGGGGTATCTGCTCTATTGTTCCCTTAAATTTGGTAAGTGCATTCAGTATAGAGTCTTTGCTTGACCTTAATTCTCTTTTGGAAAGTACTCGACCTTCTGAATCACCAGTATCAGTGGTTTCACCAAGTTTTATTTTTGCCCAATAGACTTTATCTGCATTAAGAAAGAAACTTGCTAGTTTTGTAGAGCTTCCGAAACAAAGTGGAAGTAGTCCTGTGGCAATTGGATCAAGGCTTCCGGTATGTCCACCTTTTTGCGCATAAAGCAATGTCTTCACTTTTTGCAGTGCGGCATTAGATGTAATTCCATAGGGTTTATCTAAAAGCAACACGCCATTAACTGCATCACCACGTTTATTATGTGCACGCCTACTCATCTTGAGTTAGATTTATATTAGATTCTGTCTTAAGGTTATCAATCAATTTGCTTAGATAAACCCCTTTCTCTATGCTTGCATCATATCTAAACTCGATGGTTGGGGTATGCCTAAGATCCAAAACATAACTTAGGTCTTTTCTAAAATAAGAACTTTCTGCGTTCAATAAACTTGTAATATTTTCCTGATTATCTTTAGAACCCAGAAGAGTGACGAAAACAATAGCACTTTTAAGATCCTTGGTAACTTCTGTTGCCGTAATTGAAAGAAGCCCCATATTCCAATCTGCACACTTTTCACGAATAATTCCAGGTAGTGCTCGCTTGATAAGCTCTCCTATTCTGCGAGTGCGGTCAATGCGTTGCATATTCTTGATAACTGCTAATTTTAAAGTGTTGGTCGCTGTTCAATTTTTTGATAAATCTCTATTTGATCGCCGGCTTTGATGTCATTATAGTTTTTCACACCTATACCACATTCAACTCCAGCTTTCACCTCGGAAACATCATCTTTGAATCGCCTTAATGAGTCGATTTGACCGTCAAAGATAATTACATTGTCCCGCAACACTCTAACCGGAAGGCCACGTCTTACTTCGCCTTCTACCATCAAGCAACCAGCGATAGCACCAACCTTAGATATTCTAAATACGTCGCGCACATCTGCTAACCCGACAGCTTCTTCTTTAATAACTGGGGTGAGTAACCCTA
>TARA_B100000686_G_scaffold104414_1_pt1 | contig 55845 bp, 53 predicted proteins | sample TARA_B100000686 | Tara Oceans TARA_B100000686 (sample SAMEA2622733) | marine metagenome | biome: marine biome (ENVO:00000447); feature: marine epipelagic mixed layer (ENVO:xxxxxxxxx); material: "saline water (ENVO:00002010), including plankton (ENVO:xxxxxxxx)" | depth 150 m
CAGAATTAGGTGATACAGGAAGTGGAGAAACAGCTGTAGGACCTCTAGATCCAAGATTCTATTCTCCTGGAGCACCGCGCTCTTTCTTTATAGGGCTCAGGGTTCATTGGTAATATTTTTTAATTAGTAAATTAAAAGTATAAATGGTAAAAAAGTATACTTATCATGGAAAAATATAATATAGATTTATTAGCATTAATTTTAAAAGGTGGCCCAGTAATGATTTTATTATTGGGTTTATCTATTATATCTTTAACTATAATCATTATAAAAATAATTCAATTTTATAAATCTGATTTATATAATGTTAAAAAAATTGAAGCCATTATTGATTTATTATCAAAAAATAAACTCACTGAAGCAAAAAATGCATTAAATAATATCTTTCATCCTGCAGCAAAAATAATGTTAGTGACACTAGAATCTCAAAAACTCTCAAATGAAGATAAAGAAAACCAAATTAGCATAGAAGGTGAGAAAGAACTCCGAAATTTAGACTTTTTACTTAAACCTTTAGAAGTTATATCTAACGTAGCTCCATTATTAGGATTATTAGGAACTGTAATAGGTATGATTAATGCCTTTACAAAATTAGAAGAAGCAGGTAGCAGAGTAGACCCTGCCATTCTAGCAGGAGGAATATGGGAAGCTCTTCTTACTACTGCTTTTGGTTTAATAGTAGCAATTCCATCTTTAGCAGCCTTTTATTGGTTTGACGGGCAAGTAAATAAAACAAGAGAAGATATGCGTCATGCAGCAATAAAAACAAATATTATTGTAAAGTCTAAAAACTAATTTTATGAAATTATTCCAAAAAGAAAATAAAGATCTAGAAATTAATATTGCACCACTAATTGATATTGTCTTTCTATTATTAATTTTTTTTATGTTAGCTAGTGAATTTACAGACTTTAAAACTATAGATTTAGTAAGCCCTATAGAATCTAATCAAAATATAGAAATAAAAGACCAGCCCATCGGTATAAAATTATTTAATAACGGAGACATTATAATAAATAATACTACTACAAACTTAAAAAATTTTCACAAATTCATGAAAGAATTTTTAGTAAATAATAAATCTAAAAAATTAGTCATTACAACCACATCCGATACAAAAATTAATATTTTAATTAGTACAATTGATGTAATAAGAGATTTTGACATAGAAAATATAGCTCTTATTACGAAAGAAAAAATATGAATATTTTAATAAATAATAAAAAAAGAAATAAGAAACCAAACTTAGTACCTTTAATAAATATAGTATTTTTATTACTTATATTTTTTATGTTATCTGGAACTTTAACAAAAAAAGATTTTTTCCAAGTAGATCCGCCAGAATCATATACTAGTGCTAACGCGGAATCACCGGAAATAACTGTTCTAATTTCAAAAAATAATAAAATTTCTATAGAAGATAATTTCATTAATAAAAACGATTTAAAAATAATTTTAAAAAATAAATTAAAATTGCACAATATAGATGAAGTTCTTATTAAGGCAGATGGGGACAGCGATTCCGGAACTTTATCTGATATTATACAAATTATTAGAAGTGTAGGTATTAAAAGAGCTGCAATAGTTACAAAACATATAGAAAATAATTAATAAAATGAACACAGTTCATTCATATAATGTTAATAAACAATTTGCATTTATTGCATTAGTTTGTGCACTATTTATACATATGAGTATTATTCCCCTATCAAAACTAATAAAAATAAATAATCAAGATATAATAGAACCAAAAGTAATTTTAGATTTAATAAATGAATTAGAGCCAGAATTGCCTATACCAATAAATCCTATTAAATCTAATCAAGAAATTAAAATTGATAAACCCAAACCAATTAAACGCTTAATTGATAATGAGGTATCCACTCAGATTGTTAAAAATGATATCAACATAAAAGAAGATAATATAAACATTCAAAAACCAAAACCTATAGAAAATATTGAAAAAATGAACCAACCTGAAATAATTCAAAACATAGAAAACATTCCAATATTTTCAAAGAGTTTTGATTCAGAAGGAAAAAAAATAATTAATGAAACAAGAAAAATTATTAAACCTGTAGTAATTAGTAATATAAATACAGAAAATATTAACAAAAATATAAATTACAATTCTACTCCTCCTAAATTTCAAAATTCTATAGAAAAAACTACAAAACCTATTTTAAAAAAAAATAATACTAATAAAAACATTCCAGAGCTAACGCAAGATCAAGTAAACTCTTGGGAAAAATATAAAAATAATATAAGAGCGGTAATACAATCTTTTGCATTAGAAAATTATCCAAAAAAATTACAAAGAAGAAGAGTAGAAGGAAAAGTTCAACTAATATTTAAATTAAATACTGATGGTAGTATTTTAAGCATTAACTATGGACCTAAAACTGAAGCTCCTAAAGAACTAATTGATGCTGCAATTAAAGCTATTGAAAAAAGCGCACCTTTTGAAACTAATGATCTATTAAAGAAAAAAAATGAATTTTCCATTGATATTATATATAAGATACAATAAATAAGAATTATTTTCTTGGGAAAAACTATGTTAAAAACAAATTTTATAATTTTTATTTTAATTTTTCTTTTTATCAATGTATCTATTGCAGAGATCACTGAAGATATGAAAAAAAGAGCAAAGGAAGCAGGCGTCACTATAGAACGCGATCACGACCCTAAAAGAACTTACTTGGCTAATGATTATTTAGCTAGAGACACCCATAAGAATATGCAACTCGCCTATAGACATGCACAAAATAATGATCAAATAAAAGCTGCAGAACTTACTTTAATTTCGGCAAATAGAGGTCTTGATTATGCTCAAGTTTCAATCGGAAAAATGTACGTACATGGTATTGGAGTAGAAGTAAACGCAATTGAAGCATATAAATTTTTTAAGCTATCAGAAGATCAAACCGCTAAAAATTTATATTTAAAAGTCATTATAGAAAAAATGACAGAAGAAGAAATAACGGAAGCTGAAAAATTGGTAAAAAATTTTGTAGGAAGTTATAAATAACTATTCCTCATGAAAAGTTACAAAATTCTCAATATTTTCTCTTACTGTTCTTAATTCATTAACCTTAGCACCAGTATCTTCATATCCTAAACTTAAACCACAATGAATTATATGATTACCCTTAATTCCTAAAATAGGAGCTATGTAATTATGTAATTGAGCCCAAGCTGCCTGAGGACACGTATGTAAACCACATCCACGAGCTGCTACACAAATATTTTGAATAAACATTCCATAATCTAGCCAACTCATCCAACCTAAATCCTTTTCAATAGTAAAAATCATCCCTACTGAAGCATTAAAAAATTGAAAATTTTGAGAATGAAACTCTCTCGTTTTTTCATACTCTCCTTTTTTAATTCCTAATAAATCATATAAATCCCAACCTATTTTTCTTCTTCTGGTAATATATGGGTCTCTAAAATTTTCCATATAGTGTATTCTATCATTCTTTTTTTCTAATTTTTCGTCAAGAAATATAGAAGTAGCCTTTTCTTTAAATATTTTCAAAGAATTTCCCATTAGAACATGAACACTCCATGGCTGTATATTAGTCCCACTAGGAGCTCGAGATGCTATTCCTAAAATATCTTTAACTATTTCTTTACTAACAGGTTTATCACTAAATTGTCGTATTGATCTTCTAGAAATAATTGCTTCTTTTACATGTTCATTAATCCGAGTATCTGTCATTTTATTTCCATATATTTTATTATTGTTAACAAAACTATTTGCAAGTCATTCTATAAATTAGTTAATATATAAATTCAAACTTATTATATTTACATTATATTTTGTATAAAGGATTTTATATATGACTTACAAAAATATCACAGAAGAAATTAAAAATTCCATACATATTATTAGTTTAAATAGACCTGACAGGTTAAATGCCTGGACAGAAGAAATGGCTGAAGAAATAAGAAAATCTATGGCTTCTGCCTCAAAAAACAATAATATAAAAGTTATAATTTTAACAGGTACAGGAAGAGGTTTTTGTGCAGGAGCTGATATGGATTCATTAAATATTATAGATGCTGATGAAAGAGCAGAAAAAAACGAAGAATCTCCTTATTCTGCCTTTAATGATGATTGGCCTTTAGATTTTCAAAGAGCTCAAACTTGGTTTCCAAGTGTACCTAAACCTATTATAGCCGCTATAAATGGTCCTGCTGCTGGATTAGGATTAATTTTATCAATGTGGTGTGATATGCGTTTTGCGGCTAAATCTGCAATTTTTTCAACAGCATTTAGCAAAAGAGGCCTTATAGCTGAACATGGTATGAGTTGGCTTCTGCCTAGACTTGTAGGGATGGGAAATGCTATGGATATAACCCTAACAGCGCGTAAAATTACAGCCGAAGAAGCGGAAAAAATAGGATTTGTAAATAAAACTTATGATGATGAAATTTTTATGACAGAAGTTATAAAATATGCTGAAAAACTTGCTAAGGAAGTTTCTCCTCGTTCAATGAAAATAATGAAAAGACAACTGTGGCAAGGAATGCTTCAAGGTTTAGATGAAGCAGTAAGTATAGCTGATAAAGATATGGTTGAGAGCTTTTCTAGTGAAGACTTTAAAGAAGGCGTTGCACATTTTATAGAAAAAAGATCTCCCAATTTTTCTGGTAAATAAATTTAAGGAAATAATATGTCATTAAATATAGCTGTTATTTATGGGTCTACAAGAGAAGGTAGATTAGGAATACGATTTGCTAAATATTTAAATAATGAATTTAGTAAAAGAGGAAATAATTGCAAACTAATTGACCCTATAGATATTAAATTAGACACCTTAGTCAAAAGATATGCAGATTATGATAAAGATAAATCTCCAGAGCAATTAGAATCACTTCATAAAACTCTAGATAATTCTGACGCTTTTATAATAGTAAGTGGAGAATATAATCATTTTATTCCCCCAGCATTAGTTAATCTTCTAAACCATTTTTATATAGAATATCAAAGAAAACCATCAGCGGTGGCCACCTATTCCGTTTCTCCATTTGGGGGAGTAAGAGTTTCTAGTCCCCTGAGGGCTTTTCTAGCACAATTGGGTATGCCACCTATATCAAGCATGCTTCATGCTCCATTCATAAGCAAAAATTTTAATACAGAAGGAAAAAGAATTTCTGATGATATTGAAGAAAGACAGAAAGAATTTGAAAAATTTGCAACTGAACTAGAATGGTATGGAAACGCCTTAAAAAAGGCAAGAAATTTATAATGCAAAAATTTTTTTTAACACTTGTTCTTAGTATATATTTTTTTAATATTAGTGTATTAGCAAATGAAAATGATATTGATCTTCCTAAAACTATGGTGTGGTCTACTTATGGTTTAGCATCTTCAAGTTATGGGGAAGCCTCAGCCTTTGCTGAAGCTTTAATGCGTAATTATAATATGAGAGTTAGACTTAAACCTTCTGGCACAGGTATAGGAAGACTATTACCTCTTAAAAAAAAGAGAGTTAGTTTAGCATTTTTAGGAAGTGAGTCTTTTTTCGCATCAGAAGGTATTTATGATTTTTCTGCAAAAAGCTGGGGACCACAAAATTTAAGAGTAATTATTGCAAGGCCTAATACTTTTGGAATTGCTGTTCCAGCAAATACAAATATTCATAAAATTGAAGACCTTAAAGGTAAAAAAATTGCTTATGTAACAGCAAATCCCTCAGTCAATGTTAAAGTAGAAGCAATTATGTCCTTTGCTAACCTAACATGGGATGATGTAACCAAAATTATATATCCTGCTTTTTCTCCAACTATAAAAGCTTTACAAACTGGAAAAGTTGATGCCGCAGGTGCCGTACCAACAGGACCTGCAGTATATGAATTAGCTGCATCAAAAAAAGGTATTAGATGGTTAGATATGCCAAAAGAAAATATAGAAGGCTGGAAAAAACTTCAAAAAGTTATACCTTTTATGCACCCTCAAATAGAAACTTTAGGTGCAGGATTAAGTGAATCTAATTCTGTAGAATTAGGAGGTTACAGATATCCTACTCTTACTGTTTATGCCGATACCTCTGAAGATGAAGTATATAATTTCATAAAAGCTATAGATTACTCATACAAAACTTTTAAGAACATTACTCCAGTTATGTATAAATGGAATCTTGAATTAGTTGCAGGTACTCCGATAGATGCTCCAGTACATAAAGGAGCCATAAAATATTTAAAAGAAAAAAATTTATGGTCACAAAAAGATGAAGAATGGAATATAAAAAGAATTAAGAGATTAAATACTCTAATAGAGGGGTGGAAAATTTTTCTTAAAGATAATATTAATCTTAAAGATGAAGAATTTAAGATTAAATGGCTAGAAGAAAGAAAAAAATTACTTGCAAAACTCTAATGAAAATTCTTTTATAAGATTTAAATCTATTCCCAAATATATAATAATATTCTTAACTATTCTAGGATGCGCTATAACTATAAACCAGGTTTTTAATATAGGTTTATTTAATTTTAGACCTGTTTCAAATAGCTACTTATATTTATTAATAGGTTTATTCCAACCAATAGTATTCTTAATATTTCCTATAAGTAAAAAATATGAAAATACAATAACATCTATTGATATACTTGCTGCAATAAGTATTTTTTTTATTGGTGTTTATTTTTCAATTAATGCTGAAAATATTCTTACCTCTGGATGGGATATTGAAGCCCCTCTATTTCCAACAATTTTAAGTATTTTACTTATAATATTATCGCTTGAAAGTTTGAGACGAACCGGAGGTTATTTCATATTCTCTATTGCCCTATTTTTTTCAATTTATCCAATATTTGCAGATAAAATGCCAGGTGCATTATGGGGAAATACTTATAGTTTTATAGAAGCGGCAAGAGCCCATAGTATGGGACTAGATAGTTTAATTGGTATTCCAATGAAAGTAGCAGGAAGTTTATTAATAGGGTTTTTAATTTATGGTGTAGTTTTATCCGAAACAGGAGGAGGAAAATTTTTCATAAATTTAGCTGAATCCATTATGGGAAGAAAAAGAGGAGGACAAGCAAAAGTTGCTATTTTAGCGTCAGGTTTTTTTGGGATGCTATCTGGAAGCCCCACTAGTAATGTGATAACAAGTGGGTCGCTAACAATACCTGCTATGAAAAAAGCTGGTTATTCTTCTAAATATGCTGCCGCTATTGAGGCTTGTGCTTCTACAGGAGGTGTTTTAATGCCTCCCGTTATGGGTACTGTCGCATTTATTATGGCTTCTTTTCTTAATGTTTCTTATTCAGAGATTCTTTATGCTGCATTGATTCCTGGAGTTGTTTTTTACATAGCATTAATGATTCAAATTGATCTCTATGCTGCAAAAAATAATTTAAAACCAATTGAACTCAATAAAATTCCAAGTTTCCAGAAAACTTTAATAAATGGTTTTTCTTATATTTTATCGCTAATCTGTTTAATTTGGCTTTTACTTGGAATGAAGTTAGAAAGTGAAGCACCCTTTGTTGCCTCATTAGTATTATTAATAATTACTATTTTTATAACTAAAATAAAATTTAATTGGCAAAATTTATTGCTCAAAATGGGAGAAATTATTAGCAGAATTGTTTCTCTATTATCCGGAATAGGTGTCATTATAGGCGCCATGTCTTTAACTGGGGTAGGCACTTCTTTATCTAGGGAATTAGTTTTTGCTGCAGGAGGAGAACTCCATATGATACTCATATTTGGAGCTATAGCATCACTAGTTTTAGGAATAGGAATGACTGTTAGTGCTTGCTATATATTTTTAGCTATTGTTCTAGCTCCTGCTATTATAGAAGCAGGTATAACTCCTATTGCTGCTCATTTATATGTACTATATTGGGGCGTATTATCATTTATTACCCCACCGGTTGCGATAGCAGCTATTACTGCTTCTACTATTTCTAAAAGTTCTGCACTAGAGACTGGAGTACTATCTATGCGATTAGGATCTATATTATTTTTTCTTCCTATTTTATTTGTTTTTGACTCTTCTATGTTGATGAATGGAACTATAATTACTATATTTTTTTCCTTTATTACTGCCGTTTTTGCTATAATATTAATATCAGCTAGTTTTGAAAGCTATTTATATTTTATTGGAAAAATAAATAAATATATTAGATTTTTACTTTTTATATCAGGGTTTTTAATACTTTTACCAATTTTTTATACCAAGATTATAGGTTTATTTATATTTTTAATATCTATTAGTTCTTTATTACTATATAAGTACACAATTAATAAACCTTAAAATTCAATATATACATATAATAATATGAGGAAATTAATTGATTAAAGCATTTTACAATTCTAAAAATTGGGCGTTATGGGCTTATGGTGGCCTATCATTATTAATATTATCTTTATGGTTACAAGTACAATTTACTGTCGCATTTAATAGTTGGTATGGTAGATTCTATAATTTATTACAAACTTCCGGGGATTACAAAGATAACCCTCAGGAAGGTATAAACTTATTCTTTGAAAACCTTACCTCTCTATCTTATATATCAAATAATTTTAATGGAGACCCTTCTTTTGTTGTATTAGCTTTTCCTTATATCATCTTAGCAGTTTTCACTAGCTGGTTTACAAGCATCTATGGTCTTAGATGGAGACAAGCGATAACATTTAATTACATTCCAAGATGGAGAAATGTTGAAACAGAGATAGAAGGAGCGAGTCAAAGAATCCAAGAAGACTGCAATAGGTTTGCTAGAATAGTTGAGTCTTTAGGCTTACAAATTGTCAGATCTATAATGACACTAATAGCATTTATTCCAATACTTTGGGGTTTAAGTGATAAAGTTGCAATACCCTTTTTACAAGAAATTAATGGATCTTTAGTTTGGGTAGCCCTGGTTGTGTCTGTTGGAGGTCTAATAATTTCATGGTTTGTAGGTTGGTATTTACCTGGTTTAGAATATAATAACCAAAAAGTGGAAGCAGCATTTAGAAAAGACTTAGTTTTAGGTGAAGATGATAAAAAAAATTACGCTCAACCAGAAAAATTATGGGAATTATTTTTAGGAATTAGATTCAATTATCAAAGACTTTATTTACATTATGGTTATTTTAATGCTTGGATGAATACATACGATCAAATCATGATCGTTGTTCCTTACTTAGTTGTTGGACCTGGCTTATTTTCAGGGTTAATTTTATTGGGAACTGTAGTTCAAGTCAGTAACGCTTTCCAAAGAGTTCATGGAGGTTTTTCTCTATTTCTTCATAATTGGACGACTATTACTGAACTCCGTTCTATTTGGAAAAGATTACATGAATTTGAGCAAAACCTTATTATTTATGAAAAAAATAGAGAAATACCCAAATAAATTTTATAATTTTGGAGGAGTAGTCTGCATTACCGATTTACGTTCTTCCATATCATTATACCAAGTATTTAAATTATCTGAAAAAATATTATAGGGGGAATTCGGGTTTCTTCTAATAGAACCTAATAAAATAATCGTACTTATATCTGCTAAATCAAGAATATTCACTTCAGGTTTAGAAAGATGAACAAAATCAGTTTCAATAATATCTATTCCTCTTCTTACCTTTTTATCTAAAGCTTCTATCCAATGTGGTAATCTAATATTTTTTTCTCTTCTATTTTCAAAAGATAAATGACGCAGCGAGTCTATTATCTCATCCACTAATGCATTTATTCTTAATGACGTAATTTTCTTTTCTATATTTTTTGATATTATTGGATCTGCTTTACCAATACTATCTAAATAATGAACTATTACTGTACTGTCATATACAGACTGTCCTTCTTCTGTAATTAAAGTAGGAACTCTTCCAGATGGATTAAATTTTGTTAATTCACTCTCGACTGTTTTTAAAGTTTTTTCCGCAAATCCTATATTAGCGGTAATTATTTCTATATATTCTTCAATATTTCGCTCGATAGCAGAAATTCTTACTTTTCTTACCCAAGGAGACCAATCTGTACTATATAATTTTAACATTTCAAATTACCTCATAATTTTAATGGATCTAAAAAAGGCCCTTTAATAGCTCCAACGCCTGCAACCGTAGTTCTTCTAAAAACTCTTCTAAATTTATTCATATCGTATGGAATAGCTCTATGAAGAAGACATCTATTATCCCACATAACTAGATCTCCTTTTTCCCACCTATGCTTATATCTATATTTAGAATTATCAACTATATTAACTAAATTAGAATGAAGCGCAGCTCCTTCTTCTTGTTCCATTCCTCCAATTTCATTTCCAGCATTAGATGTAAAAAATAATGATCTTTTATTATCTCTATCTGGATGCAACCTGATTAATGGATGAGAAACAGGCGGAATATTTTCTCTTTCGAAAGAACTAACGGGCGGAAGATTTGGAAACATTCTCCTTCCAAACTCATAATAATGAACCATATGTAAAGACTCTAATTTTAACTTTAATTCCGCATTTAAGTTTTCATAAACTTTAAACATATTAACAAATTCTGTTTCACCTCCTGCTGCTTCTTTTGGAAGCACTTCTATGCCATATAAAAGTGATGCATAAGAAGGAGTAAATCTATATGAACTATCCGTATGCCAACGTTGGTTTACTTTTTGGAAAATAACTTGTTCATCTTTATCGGTAAGATGTTTACCATCCAAAGAAACATTTGCAACATGATAAGTTTTTGGAGAATTTTTTGTTTTATTAGCTTCAGGAAAAATTTCTAAGTCACCAAAATATTCTGTAAATTTTAATTGCTCTTTATCAGTAAGATTTTGATTTCTAAATATTAAGAGATGATTTTTTTGAAACAAATCTTTTAAAATGTTTACATCTTCATTAGCCAATCCAACTGATAAATCAATACCCGTTAATTCAGCACCAAAATAATCTGATATCTCTTTAATCTTCAATTTACTTATCCCAACAACAATTGAAAAAATTAAAATGAACTATCAAACAATCCGCCATCTAACAATAGATTTTGACCAGTAATGTATCCTGCCTGAATACTACATAAATAAGCACAAGTTTCACCAAACTCATGAGGATTGCCAAAACGTTTTGCTGGTATACTGTTTGCCATTCTATCAGCTACTATATTTTCACTTTCACTATTCATTTTAGCCATAGAGGTTACACCTTGTCTTAATCTATCCGTATCAAAAAATCCTGGTAATATATTATTAATAGTAATATTTTTATCCGCAATAGATCTGGAAACTCCAGATAAAAAGGCCGTTAGTCCTGCTCTTGCTCCACTGGATAAATCTAAACCTACAACTGGTCGCTTAACTGATACTGATGTAATATTTACTATCCTACCAAAATTTTTCTCTATCATTCCATCTATTACGCTCTTAACTAATTCTATAGGGGTAATCATATTCATATCTACTCCTTCAATAATAGCATCTCTGTCTAATTCACGAAAATCTTTAAAAGGAGGGCCCCCATTATTATTTACTAATATATCTGGTGAAGGACATGCGTCCATAATCTTATCTCTTCCTTCTGAGGTTGAAACATCGCAAGCAATTGCTTCAACCTTAACGTTAGGAGCTAATTGTGAAATTTCATTCTTCGTATCTGTTAAAACCTTTTCATCTCTTCCATTTAAAACAACATTTACACCATTTAATGCTAATGATGAAGCACAAGCTTTCCCTAACCCCCTACTTGAAGCACAAATAATTGCATTTTTCCCTTTAATACCTAAATCCATGTTTTTCTCCTTTTTATTTTTTAATTAAAGCCAATCTGGAATTGGCAAGTCTTTTAATTTTAAAAAATCCGTATTATAAATTTTACTAGCATATCTTATTCCATAATCACACAAAATTGTAATTATAGTGTGTCCTGGACCTAACTTTTTCGCTAATTTGACGGCCCCTGCTATATTTATTCCAGAAGAAGGACCTAAACTTAAACCCTCATTTTTTAACAAATTAAAAATAATTTTAAGTGCTTCTGTATCCTCTATCTGAAACGCATCATCTATAAGTGCATTTTCTAAATTAGCTGTTATTCTACTTTGTCCAATTCCTTCAGTTATCGAAGTACCTGAAGCATTTGCTTTCCCTTCTTTAATCCAAGTATACATTCCTGAACCATATGGATCTGCACAAACCGTTATTATATTATTATTCTTTGATTTTAAACCTTCCGATATTCCTGATAATGTTCCTCCCGTTCCTATAGCAGAAACAAAACCATCTATAGATTGATTTGTCTGCTCCCAAATTTCCTTAGAAGTACCCTCGATATGTGCTAATTTATTAGCAGTATTATCAAATTGATTAGCCCAAAATGCATTTTTTTCTTTAGCAATTTTTTCTGATACTCTTATATAGTTTCCAGGATTAGAATACGGTAAAGCCGGAACTAAAGATAATTCGGCTCCTAAATCTTTTAATGATGATTTTTTTTCTTCACTTTGAGTTTCAGGCATAACTATTAAAGTTTTGTATCCTAATGCTTGTCCAATAACAGTGAGACCTATGCCAGTATTTCCTGCTGTACCTTCAACTATTAATCCCCTTGGTTCCAATAAACCTTTTTTTTCTGCATCTCTAATAATCCATAATGCTGCTCTATCTTTTACAGACTGTCCTGGATTTAAAAATTCAGCTTTACCTAAAATATTACAACCAGTTTCCTCAGAAACTTGTCTTAATTTTATAAGAGGAGTATTTCCAACTAATAATGTTATATTTTCAACATAATTCATAACTATCAATTATACATTATTTTCTAGGATCTGGAAGAGTCCTAAGATAAGGTTTTACTGTTTTCCAACCTTGTGGAAATAACTCTTTAGCCTCATCATTATTAATTGCAGGAACTATTATTACATCATCACCTGACTTCCAATTAGCAGGAGTTGCTACCTTATAATCTGCCGTAAGCTGACATGAATCTAACACTCTAAGAATTTCAAAGAAATCTCTTCCACTACTCATTGGATAAGTAAGGCTCATTTTAACTCTTTTATCAGGACCAATTAAAAAAACAGAACGAACAGTTAAATTATCTACAGCTGTTCTTTTAGAAGCATTACCTTCAACTTTAATTGGTAGCATATTATATAATTTTGCTACTTCTAGATTTTCATCTGCTATTAAAGGATACGACAAAGTTGTACCTGCAACTTCCTCAATATCATTCTTCCATGCATTATGATCTTCAATGCTATCAACACTTAAACCTATGATTTTACAATTTCTAGATTTAAATTCATCTGTTAGTTTTGCTAAAGCGCCTAGTTCAGTGGTGCAAACTGGAGTAAAATCTTTGGGGTGTGAAAAAAGAACAACCCAATCGTTCCCTATCCAATTATGAAAATCAATTTCACCATGAGTAGTATTGATTCTAAAATTTGGTGCTTCTTCATTTATACGTAACATATAAAACTCCAATAATTAATAAAAACAATTTTTATATAATTTAAATAATAAAATGTCGAATAATTTTCTTTAAATTAAAATAATTTTAATATAATATAGAATATAATTCTAAAATATTATAGAAATAAAGGATAATGTACCAAAAAAAATTAGATAAAATTGACCTTGAAATTATCAACATACTTCAAAATGACGCTTCTACACCTATTAAAGAAATAGCTAAAAAAGTTAATCTCTCTGCATCACCTTGCTGGAATAGAATTCAAAAACTACAAAATTTAAATATTATTAAACATAAAACTGCAATTTTAGATTATGAAAAGTTGGGATACTTAAATAGAACATTTATTTTTATAAAAACTAACCAACATAATCATGATTGGTCACTAAAATTTAAGAATTATATATTAAATAAAAAAAATGTCATAGGACTATACCGAATAAGTGGGGCTTATGATTATATCATAGATGTCTTATCAAAAGATATGAAAGATTTTGATAAATTTTACCAAAACCTAATTAATAATGTAGAAATTTTTGAAGTTACATCATCCTTTGTAATGGAAACAATGAAAGAGACTACAAATATTCCTATTTATAGCGAAACTATTCGGGAATAATTTCATAACTTCCAGAAACACTTAAATACTTCCCATCATCTGTATAAAATTTTTGCCCTTCTGAAGATTCTAAAATTTGCAACATTTTAGGCATTATTCCTATTTTTTTGCATTTTTCAATACAATTATATGCTCCTAAATCATCTATCATTTCAAAAGGTCCTTTTGCCCATGCAAAACCCCATTTCATAGCCCTATCAATATTCACTATATCTTCTGCTATCTCTGGTATCAAATCAGCCGCATACATTAAAGTTGAGCCCATAACATTCCATGAATAATTTCCAAACTTACTGTCTTCTAAAAGAAGACTTAATCCTTTATCAAAAATGACTTTTTCTGCCTCTCTCCAACTTAAAGTGCCTAAATCATATACTTCCTTTAATTTGTCACCATTATCTAACTTTTTTATTCTATAAAAACCTCCTCCTGTTTTTCTTCCTAATTGACCACTATCATATAATTTTTTTTCTTCATGAGGAAGATTAACATAATTTAGACCTACATCTCCTTTGGGAAGATTAATTTCTAAATTTTTACCTACAGAATACATTACGTCTAAGCCAATTAAATCAATGAGGCCATATAATCCGGTTGGTGGCAAACCCATTGGTTTAGACATTAATGCATCAATTTCTTCTTGAGTTATTCCTAATTCTCTAGCAGTTTTTCCTTCATGCAATCCTTTTAACATCCAGTAACAACCTATTCTATTACCAATAAAGTTTACAGTATCTTTTGCATTTACTACTCCTTTTAACAAAGTTTTAGATATAAAATCTTTTAAACTATTCATCATATCCTCAGAAGTACTTTCTCCTGGAATAACTTCGCACAATTTCATAATTTTAACAGGGTTAAAAAAATGAGTAATACATACATTTTTTAAAAGTCTTTCTGGCATATTACTGGTAATATCTCTCAGTGGAATTCCCGAAGTATTAGAACTAACTATTGAGTCATCTTTTCTATATTTTTCTATTTTTTCGAAAATTTGACGTTTTATATCTAGCTTTTCTACTACTACTTCACAAATCCAATCATAATCTTTTATAGCCTCAAAATTATCGTCAAAAGTTCCTATTTTTACATTAGATATTTTGCTTTGGTCACTTAGTAAAGGGTTTCTATCTGAAACCATAGCATTTTTACCTTTTTCAGCCGCTTCTGACGAAACATCCAAAAGCAAAACTTCACATCCCTTTTCAGCTGCAAGAGCTGCTATGCCTGCTCCCATAGTTCCTGCTCCTAACACTGCGACTGATTTTATTTTATCATTCATATTTAATTCCCCATTTACTAAAAATAATATATTGTTAAAAATAATAATAAACAATTATTTGTATTTAACTAAGGTAAAATAATGGCATCATCAAAATTTTATAAATTTAATACATTAAGCCTTCATGCAGGTCAAGATACAGATCCTATAACTGGCTCTAGAGCAACTCCAATTCACCAAACTACTTCTTATTTATTTAAGAACACAGATCATGCATCTTCTCTATATAATTTAGAGCAACCTGGACATATTTATACGAGAATATCTAATCCTACCATTTCAGTATTAGAAGAAAGAATGGCTGCATTGGAAGGAGGTGTTGGAGCAGTTGCCACATCAAGTGGTATGGCGGCATTTTTTTTAGGAGTTGCTACATTAATGAATCAAGGAAGTCATATTGTAGCATCTAATTCTATTTATGGAGGAACACATAATATTTTATCATATACACTGCCAAGATTTGGAATAGATACAACTTTTGTTAACCCGGAAAAACCAGAAAATTTTAAAACCGCAATAAAAGATAATACTAGACTTATTTTTTCAGAAACCATAGGCAACCCAAGTATAGATGTTCTCGATATTGAAAAAGTTGCAAAAATATCAAATCAAGCAGGTATACCATTCATGGTAGATAGTACTTTTACTACTCCATACTTAATGCAGCCGCTAAAATTAGGAGCAGATATTGTAATGCATTCTTTAACCAAGTTTATTGGAGGTCACGGAATAGCGATTGGGGGTGTAATTATTGATAGTGGAAAATTTCAATGGAAAAAGAGTAATAAATTTCCTAATCTCACTGAGCCATATGCTGCATATGAAAATATAGTCTATGCAGAAGAGTTTGGGCAACAGGCTCTTATAATGAGAATGAGATCTGAAGGGATGAAAGACTTTGGTGCCTGCATAAGTCCTATGAATGCATTTCATATACTACAAGGATTAGAAACTTTGCCGGTAAGAATGGACAGACATGTTTCTAATGCAAATAAAGTTGCTACTTATTTAGAAGAAAATAAAAGCGTAGAATGGGTTAATCACCCTTCATTATCTAGTCATAAAAGTCACAATATAGCAAAAAAACTTTTGCCTAAAGGAGCTGGTGCAATAATAAGTTTCGGTATCAAAGGCGGCAAAGAAGCAGGAAAGAAATTTATAGAAAATTCTTCTTTAGCATCACATTTAGCTAATGTAGGCGATGCAAAAACTTTAGTTATACACCCAGCCTCAACTACCCATCAACAAATGTCAAAAGAAGCTTTAAAAAATGCTGGAATTAAGGAGAATATGATTAGAATATCAGTTGGTATTGAAGATGTTACAGATATAATTGATGACTTAAAAAGTGCTTTAAAAGCCTCTCAAAGAAATTTTAAAAATGATTAAGATTGTTAATAATATTAAAACTAATATCTTAAATGGTGGTTATAAAATAAAAAATTCAAAATACCCAACTCTATTACTACTACATGGAGCTGGCATGAATGCTACAGTTTGGCAAATGCAAACTCGATATTTAGCTAATAAAGGTATAAATACTTTAGGTATAGATCTTCCTGGTCATGGGACCTCTGATGGCAAGGGGTTTGATTCTATAGAAGAAATGAGTTTATGGGTTATTCAATTAATGGATGAATTAAATATTAATTCTTCAGTTATTGTAGGACATTCGATGGGTTCTTTAATTGGCATAGAAACTGCCAAACAAGTAAAAAATAGGATTAAAGGATTAATACTATTGGGGTCATCATCTTCTATGCCTGTACACCCTGATTTAATAGAGGCAGCTAAAAATAATTTACTGTCTGCAGCAGAAATGATTACTGATTGGAGTTTTAGTAAAAAAAATCATATTGGTGGACACCCATTACCAGGATACTGGATGATAGATTCATCCGTTCAGTTAATTATGGCATCAACAGCAGGCATACTTGCTAAAGATTTAATAGCCTGTAACAAATATAAAAATATCTTAGAAATTGGAAAGAAATTAAAACAAAAAGTTTTTTTTATTTCAGGACGAGAAGATAGGATGACACCAGCTATTAAAGCTAAGGAACTTTCTAGTAATATACAAAATTCTTCTTTAACTATACTAAACGAATGCGGTCATATGATGATGATTGAGAAACCACAAGAAGTAACTAACTTAATATACAATTTCGTTAAAAATTTTGATCTGTAGAATCTAAAATAATTATTATGTTTAGAACTATATACATAAATAACAAATATATGGATGAGAAGAATGCAAAAATATCTGTATTTGATAGAGGTCTACTTTTTTCTGATTCCGTATATGAAGTTACCGCAGTAATTAATGGAAAACTAATAGATTTTAAAAATCACGTTATTAGATTAAACAGATCATTAAATGAACTAAAAATAAACTATAATTTTAAAGAACAAAAATTGCTAAAAATTCATAAAAACTTAATAAAAAAAAATTTTTTACAAAATAAAGAAGGTTTAATTTATATTCAGGTCTCAAGAGGAACTATGGAAAGAGACTTTTTAATTTCTAAAAAGCCTTTAAAAATAAATATTTTTGCTTTTACTCAAGAGAAAGTTTTATCCAATAAAATTAAAGAAGGATTAAAAATAATTACTAAGAAAGATTTGAGATGGAAAAGAAAAGATATTAAAACTACCCAGTTAATTTTTTCTTCTTTAGCTAAAACTGAAGCAGTTAATAAAGGAGCAGATGATGCTTGGTTAATTGATGAAGATGGTTATATTAATGAAGGAACTTCAAATAACGCGTACATAATAAATAATAAAAACAAAATTATAACTAGAGATCTATCAAATAAGCTTCTAGCCGGAGTTACTAGAAAAACAATTATAGAGGTTGCAAAAAAACTTAAGCTTGATATTGAAGAAAGACCTTTTTCGAAACAAGAAGTAATTGAAGCAAATGAAGCTTTTATTTCTTCTGCCTCTACATTAATATTACCAGTTATTTCTATTGATAAAAATTTAATTAATAAAGGGAAAATTGGTCCTATTACAGAAATTTTAAGAGATACATATATTCAAATAAGCATAAAAAATTCTATTTAATTTTTGATAATGATAAAAATTAAAATTGTAAAAATTTAAAATTAATTATAGGATAATTTTTTAGAATCAAATATTTGTATAAACAAAATAAAAATATCAGATTATTTAATTTACACACTAGTATTGGATTAATATATGGAAGTAAAATCAAAACCTTTAGAAAAATTAATTAAAACTATATTTTTAAAAGCAGGATGTGGCAAACTTGAAGCTGGAAAAATTGCATACTATTTAACAAAGTCAAGCCTAGTTGGACATGACAGTCATGGAGTAATTAGAACCCCGCGTTATATAGATATGATAAAAGATAAGCATATTGTAACCAATGTAAAACCTAAAATTATACTTGAAAGTAGAAATTATTGTATAGTAGATGGTAAAGATGGATTTGGACAAACTGTAGGTCCTTTTGCATGTAAACTTGGAATAAAAAAAGCAAAAAAATATGGAAATTCCATAATAGCTGTAAAAAATTCGGGTCATTTAGGTCGTATTGGTGATTTTTCAGAAATGGCAGCCGAACAAAATTTAATTTCTGTACATTTTGTCAATAGTATTGCCGGTCTTTTAGTTGCCCCATATGGATCTTGGGAAAGAAGATTCTCAACAAATCCATTTTCAGCAGGAGTCCCAATCAAAAACAAAAGACCTTTTATACTTGATTTTGCTACATCTTTAGTTGCTGAAGGTAAAGCTTATGTGGCTCATCAAGGTGGGAAAGATATTCCTAAAGATGCATTAATTAATGATAAAGGAAAAAATACCAAAGATACTAGTGTAATTTATGGAACAAAAGATCCTAACGCTAAAAGTTCAAGAGGTGGTACTGGTGCATTTAAACCATTTGGGCTACACAAAGGCTCAGGATTATCTTTTTTATGCGAATTTTTAGCTGGCGCTTTAACAGGAAGCGGCATGGGAAGAGAAGATAAATCCAAACCATTCAGAAATGGTATGTTTTCAATTTATATTAAACCCTCTCAATACATTAATACTAAAGAATATGACAAAGAAATTAAAAGATATATAAAATTTTTTAAAGCAGCAACTCCAATTAAAAAAGAAAATTATGTTCTGATGCCAGGCGAACCAGAATTAATTAACTACAAAAATAGAATCAAAAATGGTATTCCTTTATCAAAAATTACATGGGAAGCAATTATTAATACAGCAATCAGTCTTAAAGTAGAACAAAAATTAATTTCTCAATGTTTATAATTATAAAAAATTAATAGATAGAAAAAATTAACTAAAAAAATCAATTATATATTTTCTATATCTCCGCTACTTTTCTTCCATGCATTAAATCCACCTTCAATATGAAGAACAGGTTTTAGACCCATTTCCATAGAAATTTTTGCAGCTAAAGCAGATCTCCAAGCACTAGCACAATAAAATACGTATGTTTTATCTTGGTTAAATATTTCCTTGTGGTAAGGGCTTTCTGGATCAATCCAAAATTCCAACATACCTCTAGGACATGAATAAGCTCCAGGTATTTTTCCTTCTCTTTCCAATTCTCTATAATCACGTATATCAATAAATACATAATTATCATCTTTTATTTTTTCTTTTACTTCATCTACTGAAATTGTTTTTGTTAATTTATTAGCCTCACCAACTAATTCTCTAATACCCTTCATAATATTTTGAGCCATTAAATAATCCTCTCCAATATAATTTAGTGGTGAGCCCTACAGGATTCGAACCTGTGACCCGCTGATTAAGAGTCAGCTGCTCTACCAACTGAGCTAAGGGCCCCACAATTATTTACATTTACCAAAATATCTTTTTAAGTAAATATATTCAATTACTTTATTTACCACCTACTCCAGTATTTGTAAGGATGGGTCTAGTAAGTATTTATTTTGAAAGTATGCATAGGGCTGTTTGTTTCAATGTTACCAGCCAAGAATTCCATCTTTATATCTTTCAATTTTTATATTTCTATGGACATACACATTTGAAACTAATCCCAAACCAAACATAACGCACAACATTGAAGTCCCTCCATAGGATACTAAAGGTAATGGAACACCTACTACTGGAATTAAACCACAAACCATCGCAGTATTAACAAATACATAATAAAATATATTAATAGAAACCCCTATAGCAACAAAACAACCAAATCTACTATTAGATATTATTCCAATAACCAAACAATAAAATATTAATATTATATATAATAATAATAAAATTATAGTACCAATAAGACCAAATTCTTCTGCTAATAAAGTAAATATAAAATCAGTTTGCATTTCAGGTAAAAAATTTAAATGACTTTGAGTTCCTTCTAAAAAGCCTTTACCAAATAAACCTCCAGATCCAAGAGCAATTTTTGATTGAATTATATGGTAACCTGAGCCTAAAGGATCTTTATTAGGGTCTATAAAAGTAAGTATTCTATTCTTTTGATAATCATATAGCAATAAAAACCATATAAAAGGTGCTGCTATAATACACATTAAAGCACTAGTAACAAAAAACCATAAAGATAAACCAATTATGAACAAAATTGTTAAACTAGCAATCAATAATAATACTGTACTACCCAAGTCAGGTTGTAAAAAAATTAAATAACTAGGAACTAAAATCAACAACATTGGAATTATAAAATTTTTAATATTATCCCACAAATTATAGTTTTTTTCTGCATGAAAATATTTAGCCAAAACTAAAATTATAGAAAATTTAATTAATTCACTAGGCTGCAAATTAAAGAAACCTAAATCTAACCAGCGTTGAGCTCCCATTCCTACATAACCAAAAATGCCTACCATAATTAATAAGATTATAGAAAAAAAATATATATAATAAGACAAACCTAACCAAAATTTAATATTAATTATAGAAGCAATTATAAATATAACCACTGCAAATAAATACCTTGTTAATTGTTTAGTAGCCCAAGGATCCATAGAACCTCCGGCAGCTGAATACAAAAGTATAAACCCAAAAGAAAAAATAATAGTAACTATAAATAGTATAAAAAAATTTATAGAAGAAGATTTATTTAAAAGCATAGATATAAATTTTAAAATATTATCAGAAATCATAAATACTATACCTCGTTTTCATTTTTTGTTTCTATTCCTGAAATATATCTTCGTGCAGCTATCAATAAATCCTTTCCTACAGGTGCTGCATATTGAGAACCTCCTCCAGCATGTTCTAAAATTATGGCAGTTACAAACTTTGGTTTATCATATGGCGCAAAACCAATAAATAAGGCATGATCTCTTTTTTCCCAAGGCAAATCTTTATTCTTTATTATTCCATCCTCTCTTTCTTTTTTACTAATTATTCTTACTTGAGAAGTTCCAGTTTTGCCGCTTATCTTAAAATTATTATCATTTATTCTACTTTTCCATGCAGTACCTTTTGGACTATTAACTACTTGAAACATAGCTTTTTTAACAATTGATAAGTGCTCCTTATTAAAATCATATTTTGAATTAATTTTTAAATTATTATTTACTTCATTTCCATCAATGGACTTTATTATATTAGGTCTAATAATGTTTTCCATATTAACAATGTTTGCAGTCATTAAAGCTAACTCTAGAGGAGTTACTAATAAAAAGCCTTGACCAATCCCAACATTTAAAGTTTCTCCCTTTTGCCATTTTTCTTTATAAACCTCCCTTTTCCATTTTTTATTAGGAATAATTCCATAAGATTTTCCAAAATATTCGTTATAATAATTACCAAAACCTAAAGATTTTGCCATATCTGATATTTTTTCTATACCTAATCTAAGTGCCAATTCATAAAAATATACGTCACATGATTCAGAAATAGCACTTTCTAAATCTAAATTTCCATGTCCATTTTTTTTCCAACAATGAAAATTCCTATTACCCAACGAATAAATACCATTACAGAATATTTTTTCATTTTTATTAATAACTTTATATTTTAGTGCTGCAATTGCTATTACTGGTTTAAATGTTGACCCCGGGGGATATAAACCTTTAAAAGACCTATTTATAAGTGGAGAATTTTTATCTTTAATTATTTTATCCCATTTTTCTGGTTTCAATATATTTGAAAATATATTTGGATCAAAAGACGGACTAGAAGCAGATGCTAATATATTCCCATTTTCAGCGTCCAAAACCAAAGAGGCTCCAATTTCAGATCCCATTCTTTTGTAAGCATATTGTTGTAAGTCAGTATTAATTGTTAATTGTATATTACTTCCTGGAGTGCTTTTTTTTATACTAAGTCTTCTTACAAAATTTCCGTTTGCATTTACTTCTGTTTCTTCAGCTCCTGGAATTCCTTTTAAATAATTATCATAAGATTTTTCTATTCCCATTTTGCCATATTGCATATCAATGATTAAATCTTTTTTATTAGTATCCTTAAAAGTGTAACCTATAATATGAGAATAATATAAACCTTTACTATATTCTCTAATAAAATCCACCTTAATATTCATTCCTGGAATATCCTTTTTATTAACTGATAAAATTGATAACTCATTCCATGATAAATTGTTTTTTAAAAGTATAGATTTGTCTTTTCTTTGAGATTCTTCAACTTTATTAAGAAATTTATCTATATCTTCCTTTGATAGTAAAATTATTTTTGCAATATCTCTGATAACCTTATCCATATTAGAAATAATAAGAGGTATCAAATACAAACTATAAATTTCTTTATTCTTAGCTAATATATAACCTGAAGAATCTAAAATATTACCTCTAATTGGTGCATGAAAGACAAAGCTAATTCTATTTTTATCAGATTGCATTTTATATTTTTGGTTATCTACAACTTGAAGCTTATATAACCTTCCAAATATAAGAGAAAAAAGAGTAATTTGGATGCCTCCTAATAAAATTACCCTTCTAACAATCTTATCTTTAATTTTTTTATCATTGTACATAAATTAAATTTTTAACTGATTGAAAAAATATTTGTTTATAAAAATTATAATAGGTGAGACAGCAACAGATAATAAAAATTGAAAGAAAACATCCGAATAATTAAAAAACTCTAATTGAATTAATGACCTAAGAACAACAACAACTATCAACCATATTGATAATCCAACAATTACATATATAAAAGTATATAATGTGCTAGAATTATCGAACTTAAATAATAATTTAACTATTGTATATCTAACTATCAATAATGATAAACAACTTGTACCTATATGTAACCCTAATAATATATCATTTATTAAACCAACTAGTAAAACTGATGACCATGACATTAAATCAGGCTTATTTACTATCCAAAAAATTACTGTAATTATACCTAATAATGGTGCAATATTACTTGAATCATGAGGAAAAAAAGGTAAAACAGAAATAAAAGTTAATAATATTGTTAAAAAAAGTGGTATTAATAAAATAATATTCGATAAAATTAAATTTAATATTTTCATAATAAATAAATACTATTCATCTAGTATATTATTAATTTTAATATCTATACCTCTAGATTTAGGGCTCCAATCAATTACTTGAACATAATTTAGCTTACTTATATTAATACTAGCATCTATTAAAAAATTACCTTCAGAGTCTTTTATTATCTTTCCAATTAAAAGCCCTTTAGGATATCTATTACCATCTCCTGATGTATAAACTTCATCGCCAATCTCAAATAACTTTGTATCTCCATAATTTAAAACCTCTAAAAAATTACTATTATTGCCAGAAATAATAAATTTAGTATTTTTATCTAAAATCATAGCCGGAACTTTTGAAGTAATATCAGAAACCAATGTAACTCTTGAAGATTTATTACCCAAATCTGAAATATATCCAACTAAATTATTTTTATATACTACGGGACTTTTAAGACTGATTTTATTTTCAATTCCACTCAATAAAATTAAACTATGAACAAATGAAGTATTGTTTTGAGAAATTATCTTGGCAGTTACAAAAGAATAATCAATTTCTTTTTTTAAACTTAACAAATTTCTTAATTCTAAATTTTCTGTTTTAATATTTTTTGTTTCTATTAACTGACTTTTTAAATTTTCATTTTCCAATACCAATTTTTTATTATTTTCATACACACTAATAATATTGTTAATATTTTCACCAGAATTTTTAAAAGTACTTAGTGGCATATATAAGGACTTTAAAATATGACTAGAAAAATCTAACAGCTTTAGTTTTACGCTATTTGTATAATGAAAATTAGTTAAAGACGATGTTATAACTAACAATGCAAAAATAAAAGCTATTATTGTTAATAATATTTTATTAGAAGTTTTTTCTCTAATTAAACTTCTAACTCTCTTAAAATCAGAAATATTAGCCATATTATTCATCCAATAAAATACTATTTAATAAGCAGTTCTCAATACTGACTTTAATTTTCTCATTTCATCCAATACTCTTCCAGTACCTAAAGCAACACTCAACAGTGCATCTTCTGCTACAGTTACTGGTAATCCAGTTGCCTTTCTTAAAACAGCATCCATTCCATATAACAATGAGCCTCCTCCAGTTATAATAATACCTCTATCTACAATATCAGCCGCCAATTCAGGAGCTGTATTTTCTAATGCTCTTTTTACTGCTTCAATAATAGTTCCTATTGGCTCAGATAATGCTTCAGCAATATTTCTTTGGCTTAAAATTAATTCTTTTGGAACTCCATTAACTAAATCTCTACCTTTAACAGTATAGGCATCTCCATTTCCATCTTCAGGAGCATATGCAGAACCAATATGCTTCTTTAAACGTTCTGCTGTCATACTACCAATTAATAAATTATGATGTCTTCTCATATAACCTATAATAGCTTCATCCATTTTATCTCCACCAACTCTCGTAGATTCAGCATAAACTATCCCTCCTAATGATAAAACAGCTACTTCTGTTGTTCCTCCTCCTATATCCACTATCATAGAACCACTAGGTTCTGTAACTGGCAAACCTGCTCCTATAGCAGCTGCCATAGGTTCCTCAATTAAAAAAACTTTTCTAGCTCCTGCTCTTTCTGCACTTTCGTGAATAGCTCTTCTTTCAACTCCAGTTGAACCAGATGGAACACAAATAACAATGATAGGAGCAGTAAATGCTCTTCTATTATGAACTTTTTGTATAAAATGCTTTATCATTTCCTCAGCAACTTCAAAATCAGCAATCACACCATCTCTTAAAGGACGAATAACTTCTATATTTCCTGGAGATCTTCCCAACATTTCTTTAGCTTCAACACCTACTGACAAAACTTTACTTTTTCCTTCAGTATTCATTATAGCTACAACCGAAGGCTCATTTAACACTATTCCCTGCCCCTTTACATAAACTAATGTATTAGCAGTACCTAAATCAATTGCCATATCAGTTGACCAAAACCCTGTTAATTTAGAAAGCATATATATTTCCTTATTTATTTACTTACAGCTTTATTAGTAAGTGATATCTTTTCCCTTTTTACAATCAACTTATTTAAAGCTCCAATATATGCTCTTGCTGCAGCTACCATTGTATCTGTATCTGCTGCCTGACCATTTACTGACCTTCCATCCTCAAACAATCTTACAGTAACTTCGGCTTGCGCATCTGTTCCCTCTGTAACTGCTTTTACTGCAAATAATTGCAAATCATAATTTCCTTTTACTAAAGAGGAAATACCTTTGAAAATTGCATCTACAGGACCATCACCAGAAGATTCTATTTCTTCATCTTTATTAAATATATTTAATACTAATTTAGCCTTCGGAGGACCTGAAGAACCACATTTTAATGATAATGACACAAATTTTATATAATCACCTGTATCAGAAATCCCATCATCTATTAAAGCTATAATATCTTCATCAAATATATCTTTTTTCTTATCAGACAAGTCTTTAAACCTTTGGAAAGCATCATTTAACTGATTATCAGATACTTCATACCCTAATTCGCTTAATTTTGATTTAAAAGCATGTCTTCCCGAATGTTTTCCCATAACTAAAGTAGATTTATTTAATCCTACGGATTCTGGAGTCATAATTTCATAAGTACCTGCATGTTTTAACATTCCATCCTGATGAATGCCTGACTCATGGGCAAAAGCATTAGCACCAACTATTGCCTTATTAGGCTGAACAGAAAAACCAGTAACAGCAGACAACAACCTAGATGACCTAGTTATAATTTCAGTATTTATATTCGTAGTATATGGCAAAAGATCTTTTCTAGTCTTTATAGCCATTACTACTTCTTCTAAGGAAGTATTGCCAGCTCTTTCCCCAATTCCGTTTATTGTACATTCAATTTGTCTTGCCCCTTCTTTTAAAGCTGATAAGGAATTGGCCACAGCTAACCCTAAATCATTATGACAGTGAACACTCAAAACAGCTTTATCTATATTAGGGACCCTATTTTTTAACATTTTTATTAAAGAAGCAAATTCCTCAGGCACAGCATAACCAACTGTATCTGGTATATTTATAGTAGTAGCACCAGATTTAATAGCCGCTTCAACACACCTGCATAAAAAATCATGCTCCGTTCTAGATCCGTCCTCAGGACTCCATTCAACATCATCAACTTTATTTCTAGCATAGGAAACGCTATCAATTACTAAATCCAAAACTTCATCAGGTTCTAATTGTAATTTATATTTCATATGTAGTGGACTTGTAGATAAAAAAGTATGAACCCTCTTTCTTTTAGCAAATTTAAGCGCTTCTATAGATCTATCTATATCCTTATGAGCAGCTCTAGATAAAGAACATATTATTGGTCCATCTAAAGTTTCAGATATTTTTTTGACAGAGTCAAAATCTCCATTTGAAGCAATTGCAAATCCTGCTTCAATAATATCAACACCTAAAGATTGTAAAGTTTCAGCAATTCTTAATTTCTCTTCAAGATTCATTGAACAACCAGGTGATTGTTCACCATCTCTCAAAGTAGTGTCAAAAATTAAAACATTTTCACTTTTACTAACCATTAAATCTCTCTTAAGTAATAAATAACTCTAATATGCGCCTAGAAAGCAAAGGATTCAAGCATATTTTCAAAATATTAAGTTTACAAAAAATTACAAAAAAGCTTTTTTATTAAAAAAATCAATTTTTATCTTTATCAACCAACTTTTGTTCAGCTATCCAAGGCATCATAGCTCTCAATTTTTCACCTACATCTTCTATCTTGTGCTCAGAGGCTATTCTTCTCCTTGCTTTAAAACTTGGTTGATTAACTTTACATTCTTGCATCCAATCTCTTGCAAATTTTCCCGATTGAATATCATCTAATATTCTCTTCATTTCCTTACGAGTATCTTCATTTATAATTCTTTTTCCCGTAACATAATCACCATATTCCGCCGTATTTGAGATAGAATATCTCATATTTGCCAAGCCACCTTCATACATTAAATCAACTATTAATTTAACTTCATGCAAACACTCAAAATATGCCATTTCTGGAGCATATCCTGCATCTACTAAGGTTTCAAAGCCTGCTGTTATTAATTCTGATAAACCACCACATAAAACAACTTGTTCCCCAAATAGATCGGTTTCACACTCCTCCTTAAATGTAGTTTCTATAATGCCAGCTCTCCCACCACCTACTGCACAACCATATGATAAACCTATGTCTAAAGCATTTCCTGTGGAATTTTGAGATACCGCCACCAAAGAAGGAACTCCTCCTCCTCTAAGATATTCAGACCTAACAGTATGTCCTGGTCCTTTTGGTGCTAACATAAATATATCTATATCACTCCTTGGATCTATTAATCCAAAATGAATATTTAAACCATGAGCAAAACCTAAAGCTGCTCCAGGTTTCATATTTTCTTTAAGGTTTTCATCCCAAATTTGAGATTGCAATTCATCAGGTGTAGCCATCATCATTACATCTGCCCACTTTGCTGCTTCATTTACTGTCATCACTTCATAACCTGCGGACTTTGCCTTATCTATAGAACTAGAACCTTCTTTCAAAGCTATTCTAATATTTTTAACACCACTATCTTTCATATTAGCTGCATGAGCATGTCCCTGACTACCATACCCAATTACAACTACATTTTTAGATTTTATTAAATTTACATCACAATCTCTATCGTAATATACTCTCATCTTATAAACTCCTATTTAATTTAACCCTTATATAAAGGTTTTTCACCTCTAAGTATGGCAACAGCCCCAGTTCTTGATACCTCTACAAGCCCTAAAGGTTTCATTAACTTTATAAATGCATTTATTTTTTCTGCCGATCCAGTTAATTCAAATACAAAAGATTGATTAGAACTATCTATCACCCTTGCTCTAAAAATATCTGCAATTCTTAGTGCCTCAACTCTTCTTTCACCTCTAGCTTTAACTTTTACTAAAACTAACTCTCTATTTACAAAAGATCCCTCATTATTTAAATCAACCACTTTTCTAACTGGAACAATTCTTTCCAACTGAGCTTTAATTTGTTCTATAACCATTAATGTTCCTGTTACCATCACAGTTATTCTAGATAAATTTTCATCTTGATCCACTTCAGCAACAGTTAAACTATCTATATTATAACCTCTAGCTGCAAACATTCCAACTACACGCCCCAATACACCTGACTTATTATCAACTATAACAGAAAATGTATGAGTACTTATGTCTTTCAAATTTTTACCTTCCTTAAAATATTAGAGTATGCTTTTTTACATTTAATTACACATAATGTAAAATTAATAAATAAATAATTATTATTTGTATTTAGGGGGTTTAGAAACTCCAACAGCCCAAATAGCAGATAGTTCATCAAATAATTTTCCGTCAATATAACCTTTTATTTGATCATCATTTATAGCACGATTTGAAATTAAACATGCTATTCCATGAACCAAAGACCAAGCAGCATTTGCCGCAGTCTTTAACGATACTCTAGTTCTAATTATTTTTTCATCTACATTTTGATTTATTATTTCTAAAAATATATCGTTAATTTTAATATAAAAATTATTCTCATGTTTATTTATATTAGAAAATATAAAATTAAAAATTTCAGGGTTTAAATCAGCATAAAGTAAATAATTTTTTCCTATTAATACTAATTTATTTAAATTATTTTCGAATTTATCTAAATCGGTTATTAAAAATTCTAAAAATTCATTTCTTGAATAATTTAAGGCATTATAAATCAAATCTTGTTTATCTTTAAAATGATTGTAAGGCGCAGCTGCAGACACCCCGATTAATCGTGCAGACTCTCTGATAGAAAAACTTTCTAATGTATTTTCTTTAACTGCTAAAAGTAAATCATCAATTAACTTATTTTTTAAACCACCATGATGATATTTATCTTGCTTCTTCATATTGAAGTCCTAATTAAGATAAAAACTTATTTTATATCATATTAATGCTAAACCTTCTGATGTCTGAGTATCTTTATCATCATCGTCACTTAATTTCATTTCATTGTGTGCCGCACCAGCAGGAATCATAGGAAAAACATTTTCAAATTTATCTACACAAATATCTGCTATTACTGGTCCATCATGATCTAACATCTCAGCTATTCCACTTTTTAATTTTTCGGGTTCTGTTATTCTTATTCCCTTTATTCCAAATGAATTTGCTAATTTTATAAAATCTGGTAAAGAATCAGTATATGACTCGGAATACCTTCCTCCATGAAAAAATTCCTGCCATTGCCTAACCATTCCCATGTATTCATTATTCAAAATAAAAACTTTAACTGGAACATTTAATTGTTTGAGTGAAGACAGCTCTTGTATATTCATTAAAAACGAAGCTTCTCCTGCAATACAAATTACTGTGCTATTAGGATAAGCAACCTGCACCCCTATCGCAGCTGGAAAACCATATCCCATTGTACCAAGTCCACCAGATGTCATCCATCTATTTGGTTTATTAAAATTAATATATTGTGCTGCCCACATTTGATGTTGACCTACTTCAGTAGTTATAAAAAAATCTTTATTTTTTAAAGACTTGTTTAATTCTTGCAAAGCTCTTTGAGGTTTTATCTTTTTTTTAGAATCTTTAAAAGATAAACAATTTTTTCTCCTCCATTTTTCAATTGTAGACCACCATCTTTTTAATCTTTTTTTATTGTTTTTATTTTTTCTTAATTTTAATTCATTATTCATAATTTTTAAAACAGTTCCACAATCACCAATTAAAGGTATATCTACTTTAACATTTTTATTAATTGAAGAAGGATCAATATCAACATGTATTTTTTTAGAATTAGGAGAAAAATATTTTAAATTCCCAGTAATTCTATCATCAAACCTTGCCCCTATACAAAGCATTACATCACAATTATGCATAGCCATATTTGCTTCATATGTTCCATGCATTCCAAGCATTCCTAAAAAATTTTTATTATTCGCTGGGATTGACCCTAAACCCATTAAAGTTAAAGTTATAGGAACATCTATAGAATCTACAAAACTTTTTAAATAAGATGCTGCTTTCTTTCCTGAATTAATAACACCACCACCAGCATAAATAATTGGTCTTTTTGCATTTAGAAGTAAACCCAAGGCTTTAGAAATTTCTTCATTTTTAGGCTTTTTAGATGGTCTATAAGAAGAAATTTTTTTAATTTTAATATTTCTATATTGACACAAATTATTTTGCACATCCTTTGGTAAATCAACTACAACTGGACCAGGCCTTCCTGATTTTGCAACATAGAATGCTTCAGAAATAGTGTTTTCTAAATTTTCTATGTTTTTAACTAAATAATTATGTTTTGTACAAGATGCAGTAATACCCACCGTATCAGCTTCTTGAAAAGCATCAGTTCCAATTAAATGAGTAGGAACTTGTCCAGTTAGGCAAACAATCGGAACACTATCCATAAAAGCATCAGTCAAACCAGTAACAGCATTTGTTGCCCCTGGACCTGAAGTTACTAAAACAACCCCTACTTTACCAGTTGAACGTGCATAACCCTCTGCCATATGAACCGCAGCTTGTTCATGCCTTACTAACACATGTCTTATTTTATTCTGCTTAAATATTGAATCATATATTGGAAGAACAGCTCCTCCAGGATATCCAAAAATGACATCTACATCTAAATCAGACAGTGTTTTAACAATAATTTCTGCGCCACTTAATTTCATAAATAACCTTTAAAAAAAAATAAACTTGAATATTTAACCCAACTTTAATTAAAAAATAAATATATAGTACATTATGTATACATTTCCCTATATAAACTCAAGATATTAGTACAGTTACCCCTTATATTTTTATTAGCATCTAATATATCATAATCACTTAAATATTTATTTTTAAACCACGTATCTTGTCTTTTTGCATATTGATTTATATTATTAGTAGTTTCGTTTATAACCTCATCTAATTTTTTTTTACCCTCTATATAAGCTATTATTTCTCTCAATCCATGCGCCTTCATAATTGGAAGCGTGCTATTAAACTGTCTAAAATTTTTAACTTCTTCAATTACTCCAAGATTAATCATGTTAATAAATCTCTTTTTAATATTATCTCTTAAAATTTTTCTATTGGGTTTTATCCTAATTTTTACATAAATATTATTCTTTTTTTTATTAAATGACTCTTTTTTATGCCACTCTGATAAAGGAATATTAGTTTGCAACCAAACCGTATAAGCTCTAACTAATCTTTGATGATCATTTAACGAAATATTTTTTACTATATTAGGGTCCTTTTTTTTCACCACATTATAAAAGTTTTGTGTTCCTATATCTCTAAGCAAACCATCTGCCTTTCTTTTATATTTAGGCATAGATTTAGGCACATCTGAAATACCATCTATTAAAGTTTTAATATATAGACCAGTTCCTCCAACAAATATTGGAACTCTTCCTAACTTTTGAATAACATCAATTTCTTTTAATGCTAAGTTTCTCCAATATATTGCAGTACATCTAATGTTACCAGGTATTACTCCATATAATTTATGAGGAACCATCTCTAAATCATTTTTATTTGGTCTAGCAGTTAATATTTTTAAATCTTTATATACTTGCATACTATCAAAATTGATAATTGAGCCATTTATCAATTTAGCTAAATGTATTGCAAAAGACGACTTACCAGATGCAGTAGGACCAGCAATTATAATTATAGGACTATTATGCTTCATTATAAAAAGCCTAACAAATGCATTAATATTAACAAAATTAATTTTTATTAATCTTAACTGCTATATATGAAAGATTACCTTTTCTATTAATTAATAACAAAGCAAAATCTCTTGAAGAATTTATTTCATCTTGAAGCTTTGTTTTTAAATCTAGTGGAGTGAATATTTTATATTGTGAAACTTCACTAATTATATCTCCAGGTAAAATACCTTTTTTAGAAGCATCAGAACCTGAATCTACATTTAAAACAATAACACCTTCAATATTATTAGGTATATTAAACTTTTCTTTAACATCTTTTGAAATATTAGAAACTAAAAGACCTAATTCTTTAATTTCTACAGGCAAACCTTTATTTTCATCATTCATTTCTGATACTTGAACTTCTTCTTTCATTTCTCCCACCACTACCTGTAAATTCATCATCCTACCATTTCTCCAAACCTTAACATTAACTGGTTTATCAATTTCTGTTTCTGCTACTATTCTAGGCAAACTTTTCATATCTTCTACTTCTTTACCATCAAATTGCAAAATTACATCTCCAGATTTCATTCCAGATAATTTTGCAGGACCGTCTAGCATAACTCCAGCAACCAATGCTCCCTTTGAGTCTTCTAACCCTAAACTTTCAGCAATATCTTCTGTGACAGTTTGAATTCTTACACCCAACCATCCTCTTCTGGTTTTACCATACTTTTGCAACTGAAAAATAATCCCTTTAGCTAAATCTGATGGTACCGCAAACCCGATACCTACACTTCCTCCACTAGGAGAAAATATAGCTGTATTAACTCCTATTACCTCTCCTTCTAAATTAAATAATGGACCACCAGAATTACCTCTATTAATTGCTGCATCTGTTTGAATAAAATCATCAAAAGGGCCTGCACTTATATCCCTGGCTCTAGCAGATATAATTCCAGCAGTTACTGTATTTACTAATCCGAAAGGATTTCCTATAGCCAAAACCCAATTTCCCACTCTAGCTTCATTAGAATCTCCCCAGATTACAATTGGAAGTTCCTCATCAACATCTATTTTAATCAAAGCTAAATCTGTTTTTTTATCTTTACCTATTACATTAGCTTTAAACGATCTATTATCTGACAATATAACATTAATAGATATAGCCTTATCAATAACATGATTATTTGTAACAATTAGTCCAGATGAATCTATTATAAATCCCGAACCCATGGCTTGCTGAGGTTGTTGCTGCCTTTCTCTAGGAGGAATACCTCTTTTTTCAAAAAAATCATTAAAAAAATCTTCAAATGGTGACCCTGGAGGAAATTGCGGCAGGCCTTGAGGCGGAGGCTCGTTAGACATAGTTATAGAAATGCTCACAACTGATGGAGATAATCTTGCTGCCAAATCTGAAAAATCTGGAGGGAAACTATCCGAATTACTTACATTTGAATTTATAAAAAATAAAAAAGTTATAGACACAAATTTAATTAAATAATTTACTTTATTCATAAATACACCTTTATAATAAAAACACTTTATTATACTTTAAAAAACTACAAACTCTTTATAAAAATAATAAATATAAAATTATTATACCCAATACAAAAAATATAAACCCTATTACCCTGATTTTATCTTCTTTACTATTAAGAATAAATATAAAAACTTTTCTCATAGAATTAGGTAATAAAGTATATAAGATCCCTTCTAAAATAAAAACAAGACTTAAACTTAATAATATTAATTCAAGAATATTTAAATTTAATGATAATTCCAACTTTAATACTTTTTATATAAAATTAATTACCTGAGTTACCTTCCAAGTCTCCAAAGAAATTAAAGAATTCAGAATCTGGAGATAATACCATTGTAGTATCTTCACTATCTAATGCTAAAATATATGCTTGCATAGATCTATAAAAAGAGAAAAATTCAGGATCTTTACCAAAGGCTTCCCCTAAAATTTTATTTTTCTTAGCATCTCCTTGACCTCTAAGGATCTCTCCATCTCTTTCAGCATTAGCTAATAAAACAGTTCTTTCTCTTTCAGACTCTGCTCTTATTTTTCTCGCCTCTTCTTCACCTTCAGCTCTAAATTGTGCGGCTTCTTGTTGTCTTTCAGTTTGCATTCTTCTAAAAATAGCTTCTGAATTAGCTGTAGGTAAATCAGCCCTCTTTATCCTAACATCTTCTATTTTTAACCCAAACTCTTTAGCTTCTTCAGCAACAATTTGACTAACTTCATCCATTAAATTTGCTCTATTATCTGATATTACAGTATTTAAAGGAAATCTCCCTAAAACCTGTCTTAAACTATCATTTAAAATTGAACCTAGCCTATTTCTCAATGCAGTCTCGTATCTAACAGATTGATAATATCTTAAGGGGTCCACTATCCTATATCTAGCAAATGCATCAACTATCAATCTTTTTTTATCAGAACTAATAATTTCCTCGCGTGGATTATCAAATAATATTAACCGTTTATCAAAATATTCAACATTTTGCATTAACGGTATCTTAAATTGTAAACCTGGATTTTTTATAAGTCTAACAGGCTCTCCAAATTGAAGGACTAAAGCTTGTACTCTTTGATCTACATAAAAAAAACTTGAACCACCTACAATTACTATAATTAAAATTAAAACTAAAGTAGCTATCCTCTTAGGTGTCATCTTGTTTCTCCTGCATTACTATTACCTTGAGCTCTGTTCCTTAATTCTGGAAGTGGTAAATATGGCACAACACCATTTCCTGAATTATTATCTATAATAATCTTTTTTGTGTTTTGCATTAATTGTTCCATTGTTTCTAAGTATATTCTTTTTTTTGTTACATCCTTAGCATTATTATATTCTTCATAAATTGATATAAATCTTTGTGCCGCACCTTCAGCTCTAGCTATAACTTGTTCTTTATATCCTTGAGCTTCAGCCATTATTTTAGATGCTTCACCTCTTGCTTCTGGAACTATTCTATTTGCATAAGCTTCAGATTCATTAATTAACCTTTCCTTATCAGCTCTTGCTCTTTGCACATCTCTATAATCATCTATAACTGTTGCGGGTGGATCAACTCTTTGAAGTAATAATGATGATATTACTATTCCAGAATCATATGAATCTAAAATATTTTGCAACATAGATTGTGCTTCTTGTCTAATTTCCTCTCTACCTTCTGAAAGAGCAAACTCAATATCAGTTCTACCCATTATTTCACGCATAACACTTTCTGCACCATCCTTTATATTTTTAACAGGATTTCTTATATTAAATAAAAAATTTGCAGCATCTCCAACATACCATTGAACTACAAAATTTATATCAACTATATTTTCATCACCAGTTAACATCAAAGATTCGTCATCTAAATTTCTAGAAGTAATTTGACCACCCCTATCAGCACCTTTCCTAAAACCAATTTCTATATTTCGAGTTGTCGTTACAGGAACTACAGTAACTTTTTCAATTGGAGTAGGTAAATGATAATTTAATCCTGAGGTTGTAGTTTCAATATACTTGCCAAACCTTAAAACAACTCCTTGCTCTTCTGGACCAACTGTATAAAAACCACTTACCATCCAAATAGCAAATACTGTTATTAAAATTAGAGAAATTCCTTTTTTACCGCCAGGTAATAAAGAATTAGCCTTTTCTTTAGCATTTTTAATTATGTCATCAAAATTATTATTATTCCACGGGTTATTATTCTTTCCTGAAGATCCATTTCCTGACCCACCTGAACCCCAAGGTCCTTCATCATTATTCCAAGGCATAATAAATTCCTTATCTAGTTAACTATATTTAAATATATATATAACACTTATATATATGCAAGAAATCATAATAGAAATACAAAATAATTTCCTATATATTATTATATGTATATATAATATTGGTATTAATTCTAAAATTTCAACATTAATAAGGCTAAATTAAAAATGTCAAAAACTTTTATTAATGAAATTAGATCACACCTAGAATATATAAATGACCTTCAGTCTGAATATAGTATTATAAAAACTCAAACTCTCAATAAAATAATTGTAGAAAATACAACAATAACTATAATTTTAAATATTTCAAAACCAAAGCATTTATATAAAAATATAATTGAAAATATTAAAAAAACTTTAGAAAAACATTATAAAAAATTTCAATTAAATATTTTATTAACATCAGAAAATAAAGAAACCACTATCAATAATATCAATCAAAATGAAAATATAAACCCTAGAGATATTAAGCATGTTATTGCCATTGCGTCTGGTAAAGGTGGAGTAGGAAAATCTACAATAACTACAAATATTGCTCTTTCTCTAGCCAAACTAAAATATAAAATAGCAATTTTAGATGCAGACATTTATGGTCCATCTCAACCAAAAATGCTTGGGCTAGAAAATAATAAACCTACTCAAAACTCTGAAGGAAAAATTAATACTCTTGAAAATTATGGAATAAAATGTATGTCAATTGGTTTTCTTATAGAAGCAACAAAACCAATGATCTGGCGAGGCCCTATGATTCAAAGTGCACTTCAACAATTGATCAAAGATGTGCACTGGGGTAAATTAGACTTTCTACTTGTGGATATGCCTCCAGGAACAGGAGATGTTCAACTTACTATGACTCAAAAAGTTAATTTAAGCGGAGCTATAATAATCTCTACTCCTCAAGATATTGCACTTCAAGATGCAATAAAAGGATTAAACATGTTTAAAAAAGTTAATGTACCTATTATCGGGTTAATTGAAAATATGAGTTATCACATTTGTCCTAAGTGTAATGAAAAGACAATGTTATTTGGATCTGGCGGTGCAGAAATAACAGCTAAAAATTTTAATATCCCGTTTTTAGGCCAAATACCTTTAGACATAGATATTAGAGAAAATTCTGATAAAGGAACTCCTCATAAAAATACAGTTAATCAAGAATTTGACAATATTAGCAAAAGTATTTTAAGTTTTATTTCAGATAAATGAACTAGAATATAAGGCAAAAATATTGTTATTTTTTTACTAATAGATAATTTAAAAATGTAATAAGAATTTTATTTATCCAGTGAATTCATTAATTCTCTCCATTCCCTAACACTCAAGCCACTAGATTGTTGTGTAATTTTTTTACCAGCTAACAAATCTTTAATTACCTTTAGTGATTCAGCAGAAAACTCTACTGATCCTACTCTATAACTTTTAAATGCCTCAGCAGTAATGGGAACCCAAGCCTTCATTATTTCATAAATTTTTTCTGCATATACTCGTATTTCATATTGAGCATGATTGTCTGCTCTTAAAAATATAAAATTCATTAAATTATGTAAATTTGTTTTCCAATACCATTGAGTATATGTATTAAGAGTTAAGTTTATTCTTGCAAGTTCTCTGGCTAAACCATCTTTGTTAGAATCTATAATTTCACCATCAGAATTTTCATTTAACAAATATTCATATGAGTTATAGCAATTTTCAGCATCTTTTTTTAATATACCTAAAACTTCCGTAGCAGTAATTTTTGATAAAACTTCACCCCTACCTTGTTTATTTGATTTAGATTGAACAGCCAAATGTTCTTCTGTTGGAATATAAAATTCTTTATCTAAAACTGAGTATCTAGCTGAATATTCATTAATGCTAGCTGTTCTATGTCTAATCCATTGTCTTGCAACAAACATCGGTAATTTCACATGTAACTTTATTTCACACATCTCAAATGGAGTAGAATGTCTATGTCTCATCAAATACCTAATTAAACCTCTGTCTTCACTGACTTTAGTAGTACCTTTCCCATATGAAACTCTTGCAGCTTGTACGACTGCTTGATCATCTCCCATATAGTCTACTACTCTTAAAAAACCATGATCAAGTACAGGAATAATTTTATATAATATTTTCTCTATACCATTAGAAACTGGCCTAATAGTTTTATTAATCTTCTTTCTTAAAGAGGTAATTTCTTCTTTTTGCTTATTAGTGAGGTTATTTTTTTTTTTTAAAGTTTTTGACATCAAGGCCTCTATTAAAAATATTTAAATAATTTTATAAACTATTATTAGACTAATAAAAATATTTATTTTGATAAAAGTAACATATATAATATTAAATCTTTATATATTTTAACTATTACATATAATGGAATTGCTGTTTATGCAGATATGGTAATAAACGTGATATTATATAAATGTTATGGACCCGGGGGCGGTACCCGGCACCTCCACCAAATTTTAAGGGGGTGAAATAGGTTCGACATGCATTGAAGGATATTTACTTTTACCCGAAATGGTTCCTTCGTAAAGGACTAATTTTATAACTGCAAACGACAACAGTCGTGAGGTTGCTCTTGCTGCGTAGTCAGTAAGAAAGACCGTAGTTAAAGTCCCAACGCGTTCACACCGTTGGGCGAGGTATAATGAAGCACCTGGCAACAGAACGCTCTTGGAAGTGGCAGTTTACTGCCACTTCTAGAATAAATTTGTATAAGAAAAAATATGAATATAGATGATAAAAATAATAAAGATCTTAAGATTAACTACAATAAGTTAACTTATGGAGCTATGAAGAACGTTCTATATGAAGTACTAAGATCTGTTTCAAAAAATGGACTTCCTGGAAAGCACCATTTTTATATTTCTTTTAAAACTAATGTAAATGGAGTAAAAATTCCTAAAGATTTGAAAACTGAATACCCTGAAGAAATGACTATAGTAATAGAAAACTATTTCTGGAAATTAGAGGTGGATAAAGATAAATTTTCTTTAATTTTAACATTCAATAAAATAAAAAAAAAATTAGTAATTACTTTTGATTCAATATTAAGTTTTTCAGACCCTCATGCAAATTTTATTTTTAAATTACCTAAAATAAGTGAAGAAAAAAAATTATTTGATAAGACAAAAAATAAGAAATCATCTAAAATAATAAATATACATGATTTTAAAAAGGAAAGCTAAGTGAACAAATTTAAATACGAAAAATTGTTTCAATTCAATAAAGACAATACAAAATATATGAAATTAAAAACAGATCCTATTAAAATCAAAAAAATAGATGGAAAAGAAATCATTATAATTACAAGAAATACTATTGAAAAATTGGCTAAAGAAGCTTTTTATAATATATCCCACTATCTTCGTCAGGATCACTTAAAACAAATATCATCAATATTTAAAGATAAAGAAGCTTCAAATAATGATAAATATGTTGCTTTAACACTTTTAAAAAATGCTAATGTTGCAGCAGGAGGCGTATTACCAATGTGTCAAGATACAGGTACAGCAATCGTTTTAGGTAAAAAAGGAAATTTTGTTTGGACCAATTTTGACGATGAAGAATTTCTTTCAAAAGGTATATGGAAAGCTTTTAAAGAAAACAACTTAAGATACAGTCAACTTGCACCTATATCAATGTTTGAAGAAGTCAATACAAAAACAAACCTACCTGCACAAATTGACATTATGTCTACAGAAGGAAACGAGTATAACTTTTTATTTGTTGCTAAGGGAGGAGGATCAGCTAATAAAACCTTTTTTTACCAAGCTACTCCATCAGTAATAAGAACTAAAAATATTATTAAATTTATAGATCCTTTAATAAAAAATATAGGTACTGCAGCATGCCCACCTTATCATTTAGGAATAGTAATAGGAGGAACTTCTGCTGAAATGAATATGAAAACCTTAAAATTAGCCACATGTAAATATTTAGATAATATCCCTAAAAAAGGAAATTCTTCTGGGAGGGCTTTCAGAGATTTAAATATGGAAGAAGAAATTTTTGACATGACAAAAAAGTATGGAATTGGAGCTCAATTTGGTGGCAAATATTTCTGCCATGATGTCAGAGTTATAAGACTACCACGTCATGGAGCGAGCCTGCCTATTAGTATAGGAGTAAGCTGTGGAGCAGATCGACAATTGAAAGCAATAATAAATAAAAAAGGTGTATTTATAGAAAAATTAGAAAAAGATCCTTCTAAATATTTACCAAAAATATCTGTAAAAGAACTTTCTAGTGAATCAGTAAATATAGATCTAAACCAACCTATGGATAAAATTTGTAGAATATTATCTAATCTTAAAATAAAAACTAGAGTGATACTAACTGGAACTTTAATTGTGGCTAGAGATATAGCTCATGGGAAAATAAAAGAAAAATTAGATGCAAAACTAAAAATGCCTGATTATTTTAAAAATCATCCAATATATTATGCAGGTCCAGCAAAAACACCTAAAGGACTTATTACTGGATCTTTTGGTCCTACAACAGCAGGAAGAATGGATAGTTATGTAGATCTTTTCCAAAAACATGGAGGATCAAAAGTTATGTTAGCGAAAGGAAATAGATCCAAACAAGTAACTGATGCTTGCAAAAAATATGGAGGCTTTTATTTAGGCTCAATTGGAGGACCGGGAGCAGAATTAGCAAAAAATAATATAAAAAATGTTGAATGTATTGAATACCCTGAATTAGGTATGGAAGCTATATGGAAAATTCATGTCGAAAATTTTCCTGCATTTATTGTAATTGATGATAAAGGAAATGATTTCTTTCAATCCTTTGGTATTAGCAATTAAATTAATTATTTTTGAATCATACTCTTAGCTGATTTAACTTGAGTGGACGCATGAGCTCTTGGAGGAACTTGGCAACCTTTAATGCAGGCTGGTCTTTCTTGCATTCTATCCATCCATAATCTCAAATTATCCAAACCAGTTATATCTACCTCAGACCATTTATATATTCTAACCCAGCACCAATTAGCAATATCAGCAATGGAATATTCATCGCATATCCATTCTTTATTATTTAGATGATTATCTAATACAGTATACAATCTTCTACACTCATTACGATACCGCGAAATAGCACTAGGGATTTTTTTCTCAAAATATCTCCCAAATACGTTCGCTTGACCTTGCATAGGGCCTATACCACCCATTTGAAACATTAACCATTCAATGCACTTTATTCTTTCTACTGGGTCTTGCGAAATTAATTTTTTATATTTATCAGCCAAATATAATAGTATAGCGCCGCTTTCAAATATCGATAAACCATTATCATGATCAATAATTGCAGGAATTCTGCCATTTGGATTAATCTTTAGAAACCAATCCTCTTTTTGTTCTCCTGAACTAAAATTAATTTTTTTTACTTTATAATCAACTCCTAATTCTTCCAATGCTATAGAAATTTTATAACCATTAGGTGTAGCAGCAGTAAAAAGCTCAATCATAATTAATCCTCACAACTTAAAATTTATTATACTAATAATTATATTTTATTTTCAACCACCATTAAAATTTTTATTCTGTATCTAATAAAATATCTAACATATCATCCAACATTTCTTCTTGTGTTGGAAGTTTAGGCTTTTCGATATTATTATTTATTATTTTTGGTATCCCATTATATTCAAAATTTTTGAAACTTATTTTTATCATTATAGGGTTTATCAACTCTTCAGTTTTAACAATTGAATCTAAATTAGCATTATTATCAGGTTTTATATATTCATTTATATTTTCATCTACTTTTAAAGATTCTATTTCTGTTTCATTAGAAAGTTCATTAATCACATTTTCAAAATCAGTATTTTCTTTAGAGTTTTTATCTTTTAAAACATTTTTTTCAATTACTGATTCTAAATTTTTATTTTTATTTAATATTTTATTTTTAGTATCTACAATATACTCAACATTTCCTTTATTATTGTTAAAATTTATCAATAATTCTTCATTATTATTTTGATTTATAGGGAAAATTAAAGAACCATTTAATATATTATTATTAAAATTATATGAACCACTTAATGAACCATTATAATTATCCACAATAATAGAAATTTCATTTAATGAAATATTATTATTTTTATATTTCAGATCAATATCAAAATTTTCTATTGAAGAATTATTGCCTGTTTTAAAAACATCATTTAGTAAAGTTTCAAAATTTCCATCATCGCTTAATGATTGGTTTATACGAAGAGCATTAGGCAAATCTAAATCCTTAATATATATATTCTTTAACTTAACTATACCCTTAACTTCTATGTTTCTTTCAATCTCATTAAAATCATTACCAAAACTATTTATGATAAGCTCTGTACTAAAGTTCCCAAATACAGAATTATTTAAAAAGTATTTATCTAAAAATAAATTTAATTCTGCCTTTGATAATTTTATTTCCCCTTTAAAGATTTTTTCTTTTTTATCATATACTGCAGAATTATATAATTTTGAATTAAAAATTTGACCTCTAAAATTTTTAAAAGAGATGGCATCTTCATTAAATTCAATTAATCCATTAAAATTTTCTACTATGTTGTCTAAAGCAAAAAATTTATCAGATTTAATTTTAATTTTACCTGTTAAATTATTAGTAAAATTATTTTTAAAAAAATTATTAGAATTTTTTAAATTGACAACTGAAAACTCATCACTTTCAATTTCTCCATCAAGCTTTACTTTATCATCAAATTCAATTCTTAATACTCCATTATAAGTATTATTATTATTATTAAAATTAAATCTTTCTAATTTTAAACTATTTTTATCTTTGTAAATTTCTGCTGAGTAAATAGCAGACTTTAAATTTTGATATTCATTTTTTTCATCATTATTAATTAAAAGGTCATGCAATTTACTTATCTGACCATTAATAAACCCTTTGAATACAATGTTATCCCAACTACTTAAATTAACGTTCCCTTCATAATTTATAATTAAATTTTTATTATTAAATTTTATTTTACTATTTAAAGAATCTTTTTTACCACTAAATGAAGATTCTAAATTTCCATCTCCCTTTATCAATTTTTTTATATATGTTTGGACATTTAAAGATTCTGTAAGAAGGTTAAAATTTTTGTTATTATAACTTAATGATAAGTCATAAATAGGTTCTTTATTTGAATAATTTACATTTCCATTAATTAATAAAAAACCTTTTTTAAAATTATTTATCTCAAACTCTCTAATATTTAAATTTTTATTTTCATAAGAAGAAGAAAATTTAATTTTTTCAAACTGTTTTTCTAAAAATAAAGCTTTATCTAATTCAACGTCCATTATTATTTTATCCAAATAATTAGTTAAATCTTTATCTTTAAATTGTTTTTTATTTCCACTTGAACTTTCTAAATAAGGATCAAAATTTATTCGATCAATTTTTAAATTTGCACTTAAACTACTATTTTCTAAAAACCTAAGTCTTACCTCTCCATTCAATTTACTTGAATCTATACTTCCTCTAAGTCCTGCAAAAATAGCCCCTCCCTTTCTAAATACTACACTGCTAGACAATTCTGCTTTTTTAAATCTTGTATCAGACAAATTTCCAAATCCAAAAGAAATCCACGTACCAAATGTTTTTATATTATCACTTTTTAATTTTGTACTTCCTTCAAAAACTCTAAAATTATCCTTAAAATCTCCAGTTAAATTTATCTCTGTATTGCCAGGAAATATAGCATTTGCCTTATCTAATTTATAATCAATCCCATCTTTTTTAATATCTAATACTAAATCTCTTATAGGATAATCTAATAACTTCGATGTTCCTATAGATAATAATAAAGAGCCATTTATTTCGTCCCACATGTTTTTAGATTTATTATTAGAAGTATTATCGGTCTCAATTATTTTTAAAAATTTATCTATATTTTTATGAACCAAATCTAAATTTAAATTATTTGAAGATAAAACTATTTTTAAATTTGAATTTTTTCCACTATTTCCCGAAATGGCTCCCGTCAAAATTGAGGAGCCTGAAGTAATATTAATATTGTTTAAAGAATAAAACAAATCTTCTTCAACAAAATTTACTTTCAAATCACTATCAAATTTAGTTTTTTCACTAATCAAATTTATATAACTATTATTAAAAATTGAAGCTATAGATTCTGCATTTTTAAGCTCAGTTTTTAAATCACCTACAAAACTAGGAAAATAATTTTCATATTGTATTTCACCATCAAAATTTAACTTTATATCTTTATTAGCCATAGTAAATAATGAATTATTTAAATCATTTTTATTACTAATAGAACCATTTAAAGAAAAATCTGTATCTTTAATAGATATTTCACCTGTAATAGAATTAAAACTATTTTCAGCATCCAAAATAATATTATTTATTTTTATTTCATATTTAATTCCATTACTTATTAACGAAAGATTTCCTCTTATAACCTCATACTGTTTTATTCTAATGACTGGAAAATCAAAATTATTTAATTCATCCAGTACATTTTCTTCATTATTTTCAAGTAAACTTTTAAATACCCAGTTAGGTTTATTATCTTTTATATTAATTAAATTTAACTCAGTATTTTCGACAATTACCTTATCAATCTCTATATTACGTCTTAATAAAGGCAGCAAAGAAACGTGTGCTTTTAAACTTTCCGAACCAAAAAATATCTCATTATTATCTTCTGAACTATCATATATATATATTTTTTCTATTACTATTTGAGGATAAGGGTACAAACTAAAATTTATATCACCATTTATTTCAGCTTTTTTACCAGTGTAATCTTCAATAATAGATACAATTTCTGGTTTCCATACTTTTAAATTTAAAAACATAGGAACAATAAAGGACAAAAGAACAAGTAAAATCAAAATAGATACCAAAATATATAAAATATTTTTTTTAAAAGGATTAAAATTTATCTTTTTGAAAACTGCTTTATTACTTCTTTTAGTATTTCCTTTTTTATTTACTGGAGGTCTATCAGACAACCTAGCCTTTAGCATATTCTTAATTCCTAAAAAAAATAAGACGTATCCTATTCTATATTAAATAAAATTTATATCAAAAGTAATGTTAAAAAAAAAGGACGTCGCTAAGAAGCAACGTCCTTTAATAAATATATCTAACTATAAAAAATTAGATAGTATTTTGACTTAACATTTTCGCCATATTCTCTGCCTGTCTAATAGCTAAAGAGACAATTGTTAATGTTGGATTACAAGCAGCACCTGTTGTAAATTGACTTCCATCAGATATAAACAAGTTTGAAATATCATGCGTAGCACCAGTTGATGAACAAACTCCATCACGTGCATTAGCACTCATTCTACAAGTTCCCATATTATGAGTACTTGGGAATGGAGATAATTGATATTGCTTCTTAGAACCACCTGCTGCATATACTGATCTACCTGCTTTATAGGCATGATTTCTCATAGCTACATCATTAGCATGGTCTTCGAAATTAACTACTGGCACTGGAAGTCCATATGAATCCTTTTCAGAACCATGAAGAGTTACCCCATTTTTCTCTTGAGGCATATCTTCACCAACTAGCCACATACCTGCCATATTTTTATAATTTTCTACAACATCTCTAGTATAATCTCTTCCCCATTTACCAGGAGAATCAGGAGACATGGCGCCAACATTACCTGAATACCATCCAAGGCCAAACCCTGGTAAAGTTTGCATATAATATCCTCCAACAAAGCCACGATTAGGATCATTCTTAACCTCATCCATAACAATACCAGCCATTTGAGTTCCACGATCCCAATGAACTGCACCAGGCATAGTTCCATAAACCGTACCAGTCATATGTCTCATAAAGTTTTTACCCACTTGTCCTGAAGAATTAGCCATTCCATCTGAAAACATGTTTGATTCAGAATTAAGAAGAAGCCTTGGAGTTTCTACGGCATTTCCAGCTATTGCTACAACTCTAGCCTTTTGTTCATGAGTATTTCCATCTTTATCTACATAAACTACTCCGGAAGCTTTACCTTCTTTATTATGGTTAATTTTAAGAACCATAGATTCAGGCCTTAGTTCATAACGACCGGTAGCTTCAGCTGCTGGTATTTCAGTATAAAGCGTAGACCACTTTGCTCCAATAGCACATCCAGCCATACAGAAACCAATTTGATGACAACCTGGACGTCCATCTCTAGCTTGTGAGTTTATGGACATATTACCAGTGTGTACATCTGTATAACCTAGAGCTTTCGCTCCATATTCCATAACTTGGAAGTTATTATTTCCTGGAAGTCTAGGAATACCATGAGTTCCTGTAGTCCCCATTTTATCCTCAGCCATAGAATAAAAACGTTCCATTTCATGTAAATCAACAGGCCAATCCAATAGATTAGCTCCAGCTATATTTCCATAAACAGATTTTGTTTTAAACTCATGTTCCAAAAAACGTAAGCTAGCTCCAGCCCAATGCACGGTTGTTCCACCAACTGTTTTACAGACCCATAGAGGCAAACCTGCATTAAGGTCGCCAGTACCTTTTCGAGGATCAAGCCAACTGAGTCTTCCAAACATTGTATTCCAGTCATTCTCAATATCATCTAAAGTAAATCTTGGCCCAGCTTCTAGACACACAACATTAACACCTTTTTGTGCTAATTCATTGCCTAGTACTCCTCCTCCAGCACCAGATCCGATAACAACTACTACTGAGTCATCATTTTTATCAAAAGTTTTAGCCATTATCTTCCTCCCTTAGGTAACCAGCCAATATCATCAAATCCACGATTGATGTATCCGCCATGTTCAACAGAAGAACCTTCCCATCCAAAAAACGCTGCTACTCTTGGATTACCATAAAGGCCACCCATCGTAGCTCCTCTGACAGTTTCAAAAAAGTCACTTCCATCAATTCTTTTTAAATTTTGAAGTTGTAAACCAACAGATTGATCTTTAAAAGCCACATTGTATGAACGGTCACCTTCAATAATCTGACTCAAATCTTTAACTCCATTTTCTAACTTTTCTGCTAAAGAAGAATCTGACTTAGCTTGTTCATCTAAATTTACTACAACTTCAGCATAATATTGATCACCCAAAAAGTCATGAGGATATAGATGTCTAGCCATAATTAGTAATGAAAGCGCAGTATCTCCAGATAGAACTTCTGTACTAAGAGCCCAAGCTTCCTCAGTATTTGCTAGTATTGCTCCTCCTCCGGAGGCTACGACACCAGCTGTTGCCGAACCCTGAATAAAGGTTCTTCTACTTACTTTGTTATTACTCATAGTATTTGTACCTCCCAATAAACTATGTTTAAACGAATCATTAGCATTAATTAAATGGAAAAAAAAATACAAGAATAAGACCATAAAAGGCCTTAAATAGAAGCGCTACAGTATTTTCCTCCCAAGAAACTACGCTGTTATATTATGCTTACACAAAATAAAAATGATAACAAGTAAATTATAAAATTTTTTATCATTTAAAAACATTTGCTATTTTAACTTCTCTGAAAATATGTATTATGTTAATAAAGGTGAAAAATTAATGATAAACAAAGATAAAATATTTTCTATAAACAAGCCAAACTACAATCCTGCACTATTACGTTTACCTTATATGTTAGCTTTTGGGATTTTAGCATACATTTTAATATGGCCACTATTAGCCCTATCAGTTATTCAGTTTGGTTTTCATTTATTTGAAGGTATTCCAAACTCTCGTTTAATAAATTTATCTTCTAAAATAACCTCTTATTTACTGCAAATTTTTGAATATATTTCATATAAAAGCGATCAAAAACCATATCCATTCTCTTCTCTTCCTCCAAATAATATAAAGAAAAACAGATCTAAGAAAATTTAATCTAAATAATCTTCATGACCATTTTTTATTAATATACGTTTTAGAGCTTCAAAATGCCTGTATGAATTTGCTGATTCTGATTTAACTTCCTCTTTAATTTGCATAGATACTTTTTTTGCAATTTGACCATTTATAATTTTTATTTTTTTTCCTGTTGACATTGCAGTATTTTGTGCTTTGCATGCCTGTTCTAAATAATACAAAGATTCCCATGCTTCATGAATACTTTCTCCAGTAACTATAACTCCATGGTTAGCTAAAAAAACAATATTCTTTTCTTTACAAGCATCTCCAATTGGTAAAGCTGTTTGTTTATCTAAAACCAATCCTTCATAATTGTCTAAATAAAAAATACTATCATAAAACCTACAAGCATTCTGATCAGCCATAAGAAGTCTTCCATCTTCTTGCATTGTAATTGCTAAAGCTGATTGCATATGGGTATGCATAACACATTTATTTTTTTTACTAGAATTATGAACCGCACCATGAATTAAAAAAGCTGTAGGTTCAGCATAACCATCTCCTGAAACCTTATTACCATTTCCATCCACAATAATTAAAGATGAAGCAGTAACTTCTGACCAATGTAACCCATATGGAATAAGCAAATATTTATCTTCTTCTTCCGGCAATGACATAGTCAAATGATTATCTATTCCTTCAGAAAACCCAAAATAGTCTGCTAAACGATAAGCAGCAGCTAAATTTTGTCTTACTAATAATTCGTTTTTTTTCATCTCTAATTAATCAAACATTATAACTTGTCTAACAGTACTTCCATCTGAAAGTTTATCAAAACCTTCATTTACATGATCTAATGAAATATGCTCACTCATCAACCTATCAACGGGCAAACTACCTGATCTATATAAATCTATATATGAAGGTATATCTCTATCTGGCACACAGCTTCCAAGATAAGAACCTTTTATAGATTTCTCTCCAGTTACCAAGTCAGCATGTTGAATAGAAAAGTTTTTATCAGGATGAGATAAACCCGAAGAAACTACCGTACCACCTCTTCTTAAAACCTTATAAGCCATTTCCATAGCCTTCTCTGACCCTACACATTCAAAACTATAATGAGTTCCAGTATCAGTAAAATTTTTAACTTTATTGATAATTTCTGGATCATCCGCTTTGAATACCTCATGGGCACCTAATTGCTTTGCAACGTCTAATTTTTCTTGAAGCAAATCAATACCTATTATTTTTGATGCTCCTGCTGCTTTTGCACCCATTAAAGCTGCTAAACCAGTTCCTCCTAACCCAACAACTGCAACCGTAGATCCAACTCTAATATTAGCAGTATTAAATACCGCTCCTGCTCCAGTTATAACGGCACAACCAAATAATGCAGCTTCGTCTAAAGGAAGATTTTTATCTACTTTTACTATAGATTTTGTGGATACTACTGCAAACTCAGAAAAACAAGAAACTCCTACTTGGTGATTAATAAACTCTCCATTTAATCTGATCCTTTTTTCACCTGATAATAGTGTTCCTGCGCCCCCTGCAACTAAGCCTGGTTCGCACAATGCAGGCCTTCCTTCTTTACAAGGGATACAATTTCCACATGAAGGAACAAATACAAATATAACATGATCTCCAACTGAAAAATTATTTACTCCCTTTCCTATTTCAGTAATAACACCTGAACCTTCATGACCTAATACTATTGGCATTGTTCTTGGTCTATTTCCATTTACTACAGATAAATCCGAATGACACAAACCTGCGGCAGAAACTTTAACTAAAACTTCATCAAATCCTGGAGGGTCCAACTCGATCTCTTCTATTTTTACTGGCTTACTGTTTGAAAATGGTCTAGGTTCACCCATACTATATAATACAGCAGCGCGACATTTTATATTACTACTCATAATTATAACCCCCAAAAAAAATTAAGTTTATATTTTCAAGATAATAAAATCAATCAATCCTTATATTTTTATCTAATATTTTTTTAAGCTTATTTTAGTTTCCCTTGCAAATAAGTAAATAATAAGAGAAAAAAATAATAAAATTGCTACAAATAAAAAAGCGTAAGAATATGCTTCTTTAGGTGCTCCTAATTCAGTCCCACCAAAATAATATATTATTTTCCCAGTAAGCCATTGTATCAAAAAAACACCCCCAAAATTAAAAAAATTAGCAGTTGATAATGCTCTCCCCATATATTCATTATCAAATAAAACCTGATAATGTGAAATTAATGCTACACTAAAAGCACCAAAAAAACCAAGAATACAAAATAAAATATATAAATATATACTTGGCAAAGGTGGTATGAAAGCTAAAATTAACAATAATAAAATTACACTAATTGAACCAAATATTACCACATTTTTATAACTACCAAAAACTTGCCTTAACCGCCCAAACACAAAAGAGCCTACATTCCAACTAACAGCCATTAACATTAAAATTTGACCTCTTTGTAACAAATCTAAACTATGAAAATCTTTTAAATAAGGAGCTCCCCAAAGACCTAATACTACAACTAATGAAGAATAACTCATGAGTGACATTGGTACCATGAATTTAAAATTTTTTTCTTTTAAAATAGTTACAATATTAAAAGTAGAAACATTTAATTTATCATTCTTTTTTTTATTTTTAATTTTATTTACTACAGGACTATCACTGAGAACAAAATAATAAAGGATCATAACTATTAAAGTAACTATAAAAGCAAACCAAAAGGCAAGCCTCCAACCATATAAATCTGAAATATATGATAATGGGGTGGTAGCTAGCAATCCTCCCAAACCACCTACAGCTAATATTGTTCCTGCTAATTTTGAAAAATCATTTTTTGAAGTCCAACGCGTAATAATTACTAATGAACCCATTAAACATATAGAACATCCCAATCCCATTAGCAACCTACCAATTAATAACCCTATAAATGAATTTGATAGTGCAAAAATAACCGATCCTAATAAAGCAAAAGTGATAATAATAGTCATCACTATTCTAGGGCCATACTTATCTAATAAAATTCCAGCTGGAATTTGAAATAAAGCAAATGATAAGAAAAATACTCCCCCTAATAGACCCATTTGATCTGGAGTGATACCAAAATCACTCATTAAATTAGGAGCCAATACACCAACAGATGTCCTCAAAAATTGGCTTATAGTGTAACCCAAGCACAATACAAGCATTATAATGACAAATTGTGTATTCTTAGAAATCATTTCTTTACATATCCTATTACAAAACCTTTATACATTTTAATAATTTAATTTTTTAATTTTTATGATACAATATCCGCATTAAAATTATGGAGTTCATTAATGAATAAATTCTCAACCTATCCTTACAAATTATTACAAATTTTATTCATATCACTGTTATCTATAATATTGTCAATTAAAAGTTACGCTAATAATGCATCATGGGAAGGAAATATTAACCCTATATCAAATAATGAATGGTCGTTAGAAAAAGCTTCACATTTACTTGAAAGAGCAGGTTTTAGTGGCACACCAAAAGACATAAAAGATTTTTTTTTAATGGGTATTGATGGAGCAACTGATCACCTCGTTTATTATGAAAATATATCTATAAAAAATTTAAAAAAATTTGATGAATCTAACATTCATGACCCTGGTTTAATTAATTTTCCCCCTAGCAGGCCTGCTACTACAAAATTAGCTAGAGAAACAGGAGAAGCTCTAGGAATTAAAGTTAAAAAATCTGGCAACAGAAGAATGCAACCAATTGTTAATAAGTTTTTCTATTGGCTTAGAGCTAGTAGATTAGAAACGCAAAGAATTGCCTATTGGTGGTCTAATAGAATGCTAGTTTCTCCAAGACCTTTAGAAGAAAAAATGACTTTGTTTTGGCATAACCACTTTGCAACAAGTGAAACAAAAGTAAGAGATTACAGAAAATTACTACTACAAAATAAAACATTTAGAAAACATGCTACCGGAAATTTTAGAAAACTATTAGTAGCAACTGCCAAAGATCCAGCAATGCTATATTTCTTAGATGCTGGACAAAACGTTAAAGGGTCTCCTAACGAAAACTTTGCTAGAGAAATAATGGAATTATTCACTTTAGGAGTGGGAAATTACGAAGAAAAAGATATTAGAGAAGCTGCAAGAGCTTTTACAGGTTGGAATACAGACGATTTAACATTTGTAGTAGATATTAAAAAACATGATGACGGTATAAAAACTGTTCTTAGTAGGACAGGAAATTTTAGTGGAGAAGAAGTTATAGATATACTTTTAGAGCAAGAAGCGGCTTCAAAGTTCATTGTCAGAAAAATTTATAAAGAATTCGTCAATGAAAATATAAATGAAAAACTAGTAGATAAATATGCAAAAATTTTAAGAGAAGAAAACTATGAGTTTAAGCCATTACTTAAAACAATATTTATGTCTAAAGATTTTTATAGTAATAAAAATATAGGATCTCATATAAAATCTCCTGTTGAATTAGTTATATCAACATACAACAAATTAGGCATACAAGATATTCCAGGAATACCTGATTTTAATTATGTGACACGTTCAATGGGCCAAAGATTGTTTTGGCCTCCAACTGTTGCTGGGTGGGCAGGAGGTAAAAGTTGGATTACACCAGCATTACTTATGGAAAGAGGAAATTTTGCAAGAAGTGTTTTATATCCTGACATTGACTTTATTGACAAAGACTTTTACTCACCTGATCCTCAAATTATAGTAATGCACGATTCCATAAGAAAAGGGGCCGATATTACTTCTGCAACAAAACTTAGTAATGGAGGAGATAATATGATGATGGCTGAATCGAACATGATGGCAGATCGAGATGAAGACTTTAATACAAGATATGGCTCTTATAAAGGCTGGCAAATGGCAGTTTCAAAAGTTAAACCTATTAAGAGAGATACAATAAATATTAGCTTTACAAAAATGATTCTAGAGAATGGATTAGTAAACACTAGAGATGCTGTAAATTATTTAACAAAAAGATTTTTAACAGTAGATATTAGTGCAACAAAAAAAAATATGCTTGTTATTTTTTTAAATGAAAATTTAGGTACTACCAATTTACAAGAAGCTAAAAGTTATTTAGAAGACCCTTTAAGAATGGTAGTACATTTAATAATGAGTCAACCAGAATATCAATTAGGATAATACAAATGAAAAATAATATTAAAAGAAGAGACTTTTTGAAATATGCATCAGGATTAATTTTGAGCTCAACATTACCATTAAAAATTTCTTACTCTAATGAACACATAAACAAAAATTTTGACGAAAAAATATTAGTTGTATTAGAACTTTCAGGAGGTAATGATGGCCTTAATACAATTGTACCTTATGCAGACGATGCATATTATAATCACAGACCAAAAATAGGAATAAAAGAAAATAAACTACTTAAAATAGATGATCATTTTGGATTTAATCCAGGAATAACAGGTCTAGAATCTTTATATAAGGAAGGTCAAATGGCAATAATGCATGGATGTGGATATGATAATCCTTCTTTTTCTCATTTTACATCAATGGCTTATATGCATACAGCTGCTCCAAATAGTGGCGAAGAGTATGGTTGGATGGGAAGACTTGCAGATGAAATGGCTCCTCCATCCTATAAAAATTTCTTAATAAACATCGATAAAACACAATCTCTAGCAGTAAGATCTAAAAAACATGTCCCAATTGTATTTGACCATCCACAAAGGTTTCAAAGAGAAGGGTTTTATTCTCAAAAAGAAATTTTAGAAGCTGTCAATCCTGACCTAGAAACAACATATAATAATTCAGCTCAATATTTTCTTAATAAAATTTCTGAAAGTGCCAATGAGGCCTCTAATATGATTAGTCAAGCCTGGTTAAACTATTCTAGACAAGTAGATTATGGAATAGCCCCTCAAGATTTAGACAAAATTGCGGCTTTAATTGAAGCGAAAGTACCTGCAAAATTATACTATACTTCATTTAGAGATAACGCATTTGATACCCACGTACACCAAAGTAATTTACATCAGAGATTACTCACCTATGCATCAGATGCAATAAGAGGTTTTATGAATGATATAAAAAGAATAGGTAGAGAAGATGATGTTGTATTGTTAGTTATAACTGAATTTGGAAGAAGAGTACCTGAAAATACTAGCTTAGGAACAGATCATGGATCTGCAGGCCCTATGTTCATTATTGGCAAACCAGTTAAAGGTGGTCATTATGGACAAATTCCAGATTTAATAAATGGCTTAGATGAGGGAGATAATTTAAAGTTTACCACTGACTTTAGAAGTGTCTACGCAACTTTAATAGATAATTGGTTAAAGGTAGATTCAAAAAACATTTTAAGAAAAAACTTTCAAACTTTTGATATATTCGATAGAACAGTCTAATAGAAATAATTATCTTTTTGAATTTTAATTAAAATTTAAATTTGGGGATTAATATGCATACATCTTATGAAAGTATTAATAGTGGCTCAGCTAAAATATTAATCAAAATTAGTGCTAAATTAGAAAAATTTTTAGAATTTGTAGGTAAAATTGGAGCTTGGTTAGCATTACCATTAATAGCCATAATAATATTTGATATTATATCCCGAAGATTCTTTGTCTTAGGATCAACCAAACTTCAAGAGATGGAATGGCATCTTCATGCAGCTTTATTTTTATTAGCTTTAGGATATGCTTATTTAAAAAACTCTCATGTAAGAATTGAAGTAATAAGAGAAAGCTTTGGAACTAAACTCAAATCTATTTTAGAAATTTTAGGAGTATTGATATTTGTTTTACCTTACACAAGCCTTATAATATATTTTGGTTTGGATTTCGTATCAAGATCATATCAAATGAATGAAGTTTCAGCAGCACTTACAGGTTTATCCCATAGATGGATAATTAAATCTTTTATTCCTTTAGGAATGGGGTTTCTGTGGCTTTCGGGTATTAGTGTGTTATTAAGAAATATTGTTTATCTCATATCATTAAATCAAAAAGATGCAGAATTAGAAAAGTTAACCAAAGATATATCACCTGAACTTCGCAGCCCTGCTGAAGAATTAGAAATTATAAAACAAGCTCAAAAAAAGGAGATAGCATAATGGATTTTGTAACTTTACTCCCCGTTTTTATGTTTCTGTCTCTAGCTATATTATTATTTAGTGGATACCCAGTCGCATTTGTTCTTGGAGGAGTAGGTTTAGGTTTTGGCTTTTTAGGTATGGCCTTTGATGTATTTAGTTTTATAGAATTTTTTAATATTATAAGTAGAATTTGGGGTGGAGTATGTGAGAATCTTATACTTGTTGCTGTTCCTATGTTTATATTTATGGGAACTATGTTAGAAAGAAGTGGTGTCGCAAACGACCTTTTAAATTGTCTTCAAGTTTTACTTAGAAGAGTGCCTGGTGGTTTGGCGTTATCCGTTACAATAATGGGAACAATAATGGCAGCAACCACCGGTATTATAGGTGCTTCTGTTGTTATGATGACCTTATTAGCACTACCAGTAATGTTAGAAAGGGATTATAATCCTTCTTTAGCCACTGGAACTATAGCAGCTTCTGGAACTTTAGGTATTTTAATTCCACCATCTATTATGTTAGTAATTATGGCTGATCTACTAGCAATATCTGTAGGAACTTTATTTTTAGCCGCTATTATTCCAGGTCTTTTATTAGCTTTAATATATATAATATACCTTTATATTAGAACAAAACTAAATCCGCAATTAGCTCCGCCTTTGCCTGATAGCATGGGACCAAAAAGTAACGCAGAATTATGGTTAATGATATTTAGATCATTCATCCCACCTATATTTTTAATTATGTGCGTTTTAGGTTCTA
>TARA_B100000686_G_scaffold355386_1_pt1 | contig 55794 bp, 55 predicted proteins | sample TARA_B100000686 | Tara Oceans TARA_B100000686 (sample SAMEA2622733) | marine metagenome | biome: marine biome (ENVO:00000447); feature: marine epipelagic mixed layer (ENVO:xxxxxxxxx); material: "saline water (ENVO:00002010), including plankton (ENVO:xxxxxxxx)" | depth 150 m
TATTCATAATTATAATTTTTTGCTATCAAGCATTTAATAGTTAAAAAAATAATTCTCTTAAAAAATTATTTAATATCTCTCTTAATATTCCTTGTTTATATTAACTAAATTTTTTAATTCACCATTTTTTTTATGTAAAGAATATATTTTATATATTTGATTGATTGCACTTTTAATTGATGTAATTCCCGCTATATGAGGTGTGATAAAAATATTTTTTTCTTTCCACAAAGGATGATTTTTTTTAAGCGGCTCCTTTTTAAAAACATCTTGTACAACATTAAATTTTTTATTTTTTATTAAAAATTTTCTCAGATGGTCTTCATTAACAGTATCACCTCTACCAATATTGATAAGTAAAGCATTTCTTTTCATTTTTTTTAAGAAATTAGTATTTATAAAATTTTTTGTTCTACTGGTGCTTGGCAAACAATTTACTATAATATTGCAATGAGAAATAAATTTGTTTAGCGAGTTATTATGATAATAAATTGGAAAATGTAATTTCTGATTTGGCTTGGTACTTTTAAATCCTAAAACCTTGTATCCATTTTTACTTAAATCCTTAGCAATTATAGTGCCAATAAAACCTATCCCAAGTACGCCAACTGATATCTCATGATTATCAATTATGTTAGGCTGCTCTAACCATTTTTTTTTCTTCATATTTTCATAATATTGAAGAATATTTAGTTGGAAATTAAGTATCTGGCCTTGTACATAGTTTGACATTCTTTTAGCCATCAAAGAATCTTTTAGGCGTACTATTGGAACTTTGGGTAAATTTGGATCTTTTAATAAGTGATCAACTCCTGCGCCCAAGGCAAAAATAATTTTTAAATTTTTACATTTTGCCAATTGACCATAAGGCATCTCCCAAACAATTGCGTAATTGATACTATCTAGATCTTTGATATGTGGCCAAATATAAATCTTTTCGGATTTAAATTTATTTTTTATACTCTCAATCCATTCTTGTTTATTTTGCCAATTACAATAAAACAATATACTCATTATTATACATATAAAACAAATATGACCGGATTAAATTTAAATAAGTACATTAAATTTACTACATTTTTGATTCTCATTATATTTGCCTATCATTATTATAATTTAGGATCAACAAGTATATCAAATTATGCAACTTTAAAAATAAACTCGTCTCAAGAACAACAAAAAGTTAAAGATGTAATAGAACAATATAAAGAAAAAATAGTGAATAATTATTCTAACTTAGAATATAATAATAAAATTATAAAAAAAATAAATCTATCAGAAGAATTGTCTGAGTTAGATGATTTAAAGGATGAAAATACTTTTCAGATATACGAAAGAATAGATAAAATAAAAGTAAAAAAGGGTCAGACTTTTAGCTATATACTTACTAAACAAAGCATTAAAGATTCAGAAAGGCAGAAAATAATTAATGAAATAGGGAAAGTTTTGGACCTAAAAAAACTAGGCATAGGTCAAGAAATAACATTTTATTATACCAATGACATCAATAATAAGAGTTTAATAGAAAAGATCGTAATACCTCTTTCTTATAAAGAAGAAATAAATTTGGAAAGAGTGGATAATGATTTTATTGCTAAAAAAATATTATTATCTCTTATAACAAAGAAAAATTTTCATGACGTTATTATTAATAATTCAATTTATCGAGATGGTGTAAAGAATGATATCCCGCACCCAATTCTTGTTAATTTAATAAGGCTTTATAGTTTTGATATTGATTTTCAAAGAGATATAAGAGTTGATGACCAATTTATGATTTATTATGAAGTATATTTAAATGAAGAAAATAGAGAAGTAGCATACGGAGACATACTGTATGCCAATCTAGTCTTACAAAATAAAAATATGGAATATTTTATATTTGAGACAAGTGAGGGTATTGATTATTTTGACAGAAGTGGAAAAAATGCCAGAAAGGCATTAATGAAAACACCAATTGATGGAGCAAGGTTATCTTCCGGGTTTGGTATGCGGAAACACCCTATTTTAGGTTATAATGTAAAACATAAGGGCTTAGATTTCGCTGCGCCAACTGGAACACCAATATTTGCAGCAGGAAATGGTATAATTGAATATAGGGGCAGAAATGGTGCCTACGGACGCTATATAAGAATTAGGCATAATAATTCTTACAAAACTGCTTATGCTCACTTGAGTGGATATCGAAAAGGTTTAGGAAAAGGCTCTAGAGTAACGCAAGGTCAGATCATTGGCTATGTCGGATCATCAGGAAGATCAACAGGTCCGCATTTACATTATGAAATTTTATATAATAATAAACAAATTAATCCACTAAAACTTAAATTACCTTCTGGAAGAGAACTAAAAAATGAAGAGCTAAAGAAATTTCAATTGTTTAGTTCAAAAATTTATTCTGAAGTTACGAAGCTTAAAAAATAGCGGTGTATTATATCTATCTTTTAGTTAGTGGTTCGGATAGGAATGAAACTGTATCTAGAGATTTATCTTTATCTTCAAATTCTTCATCTTTTGAATTACTTTCGTCAGAAGAAACGTTACTATTTAAAGAATCTTGATCATAATCTTTTGTATTGAGTTCTTTGCTTTGACCTTCACTGCTGTGACCTTCACTTTTATTTAATTTAAATTGAAAACCATTTTCAGACATTATTCTGGTATAATGGTCTGCGTATTGATAATAATACTCTGCTTGGATACTATCTCCTGTAGTTAAAGCATCTTTTGCTAACACTAAGTATTTATTTAAAACCTGACTAGGATTTCCTCGTATTTTTGATCTGTTATCATATCCAGGTTTCTGGTGACCATTTCTTCTATTAATAGTCCTATTTGAGTACCTTGGTGTTTTTGTATATCTGGGTCTTCTCGAAATCATAAACCTTTAAATTTTTGATGTTAAAACAGTTTTTATTATTTTATATTTTTTTTGTAAACTGTGCCATAAAGTAAATATAGTACATACATAGTAATTAAAGTGGTTTTTTTCAAGTTAAAATAAAATATCCTCCGAAAGTTCATATTTTATGCCATTTTTTTAAATACTAGCACTCTATCTATTTTTGCATAATCTTTAATAATATCAATAAGTTTAAGATTGTAAAATTTAAAAATATTTTTAACTTGCTCTTTTTGGCCAAAACCAATCTCAACTATAAATAAACTATTTTTATGCATAATATAATTGGATATTTTTGCTAGTTCTAGAAATTTTTCAAGACCGGAGGATCCTCCTACCAAAGCAAGTTTTGGATCAAATTTTCTTACTTCATCCTGTAAATTCGCGTAGTCGGCAATTTTAATATATGGGGGATTAGAAACAATTATATCAAATTTTAAATTTATATTATTCCAGTTAGAGCATTTTAAATTTAGTCTATTTAATACTTTATGATTTTCAGCATTCTTTTTAGCAATTTTTATTGCATTTTTAGAAATATCAATTGCAATACCCTTTGATCTTTTATAGTTTTTTAATAATGTAATTATAATACAACCTGAACCTGTTCCAAGATCACAAAAATATAATTTCTTACTTTTATCATTATAATATTTTACAACAGTCTCAACTATAATTTCAGTTTCTGGTCGGGGATCAAGAACATTTTTATTAATATAAAAATTAAGATCCCAAAATTCTTTATTTCGAAAAATTTTTGATATTGGTTCTTTGTTTATTCTTTTATTAAAAAATAAATTAAATTTACTAGTATCTATATCAGACATCGATATTTCGTGAAGAAAATTATATTTTTTTTTAACTGAACCTTTAATTAATAATTTTAAATCTAATTCTGGATTATCAATATTATATGATTTTAATATTTTTAGTTTTTCTGAATAAAATTGTTTTATCAATTTAAAGAACTCAGTTTTTTTGTTTCATCATCTGTTAGTAATGGTTCTATTATAGAATCTAAATTTCCAAGCATTATTTCCTCTATATTATTTAATGATAAGTTTATCCTATGGTCTGAGACTCGCCCTTGAGGGAAATTATATGTTCTTATTCTTTCAGATCGATCTCCTGAACCTACCTGATCTTTTCTATTTCTTGCTCTTTCTTGACTCTTTAATTGAATTTCCCTATCAAAAAGTCTTGCTCTTAAAATTTTTAAAGCTTTAGCTTTATTTTTATGTTGTGACTTTTCATCCTGTTGAGAAACGACAACTCCTGAAGGAATATGAGTTATCCTCACTGCACTATCAGTAGTATTAACTGATTGTCCTCCTGGTCCACTAGAACGAAATACATCAATTCTTAAATCCTTTTCTTCTATTTTTATATCAATCTCTTCAGCTTCTGGAAGGACTGCAACTGTAGCTGCAGATGTATGAACTCTACCACTTGACTCAGTTTTAGGCACTCTTTGCACACGATGAACTCCTGATTCAAATTTTAATCTTGCATAAACTCCCTTTCCGCTAATGCTACAAATTACCTCTTTTATGCCCTTCAATCCCGTTTCAGATATTGACATTATTTCAAATTTCCAATTTTTTAACTCAGAATATCTTTGATACATCCTCATAACATCAGCTCCAAACAAAGATGCCTCATCCCCACCAGTGCCAGCTCGAATCTCAAGAATAACATTTTTTTCATCTGCGCTATCTTTTGGCAAAAGCATACGAAAAATATTATTTTCAAGAATTGGAATCTTTTCTTTAATGCTTATAATTTCTTTTTCTGCTTCATCTAATATTGCCCGGTCTTTTTCATTATCAAGTAATTCTTGCAACCCTAATAGTTCCTTGTTTAGTTTTTTTTGCTCATTTATCATTGCAACCAAAGGTTGTAATTTAGCAAATTCTTTATTTAAATTGATTAATTCTTCAGAATTTTTGGGGCTTTCTTCAGATAATTTTTTATTAATTATTGAATATCTATCAAGGATATTATCTAATTTTTTTTGAACAGTCATCTAATTTAAAAAATTATTTTTTTAATATCCTCTATTGAGCTAACTTTAAAAATTTTAGTCTTTTTAAATTTATCAGTAATTTTTGCCTCATTATTATTCTCAATAGTTATAATATATTCAGAATCAAGTCTGCTTGATTTTTTCAATTGTTTTTCAATCGCCATATCAGCGGTAAAGTTTATGTGAACAAAATAATTTTTTGAATTTTTTCTCAATTCATATGCTAATCTGTATGCTTCTTTTCTATATTTTTCTAAAAATATTATTGAAACCCTGGGTTTAATTTGTTCTGTTTTTGGCAATATTTCAATTAATCTATCCATTCCAGCCGCCCATCCAATTCCACCTAGTTGTTTACCACCAAAAATATTAACTAGATCGGTATAACGTCCACCTCCAAGAATTGTATCTTGTTGTTTACCTAATTTTTTTGTTTTAAATTCAAAAACTGTATCTTTATAGTAATCTAAACCTCTTACAAGATTTGAATCTTCCTTAAAATCTATATTTAAATCATTTAAAAGAATTTTAATTTTATCATAATATTTTTTACTATCTTTTGTAAGGTAATTGACTATTTTTGGAGAATCCAAAATAATTTTCATATCATTAGGATTTTTTGAATCTAAAATTCGTAAAGGATTTGAATTCAATCTTTTTTTTGAATCTTCAGAAAGATCTTTCATAAACTTACTTAAGTAAGATACTAATTTCTCCTTGTAAGCATTTCTAGACTGCTTATCTCCAAGTGTATTAATTGATAAATCTATAGACACATTGATTGTTTTAAGGAAAGTGTGGGCAACTGTAATTAATTCAACATCACTTTCTGGCATAGGTGTATCAAAAGATTCAAAATTAATTTGATAAAACTGTCTGTATCGTCCTTTTTGAGTCTGTTCATATCTAAACATTGGGCCAAAAAGAAAAAGCTTTAAAGGCAATCTATAATCACCAGAACCCTCAAGACCATTGCTTGCAACTGCTCTGGCAATACCCGCTGTTGCCTCAGGCCTTAATGTAAGTTTTCTTCCCTTCTTATCTTCTAAATTATACATTTCCTTTCCAATTATGTCCGAGTTTTGTCCTAAGCTTTTTTCAAAAACAGATGAAAATTCAATTAAGGGTGTGTTAATTTCTTGAAATCCATACTTCATAGCAACAGACCTTGCCATATGTTCTATTTCTACTTTTTTTTGAGATTCCGACCTGAGCAGATCTCTCATTCCTTTTACATTTAAAGTAATTTCAGACATAATACAGTAACTAGTTAATTAATATTTTCTACCTTCTTTTCTATCAATTTAGTCAAGTAGTCGACAAGGTTTTCATTAGAAATTCTGTGATCTTTTTTTCCATCTATATAAATCATATGTGTTTTATTGCCCCCTCCGGTTATGCCGATATTTGTCATAGTTGCTTCTCCAGGTCCGTTAACCACACATCCTATGATAGAAACAGTTATGGGCTTTGTAATATATTCCAATTTTTTCTCTAGTTTTTTTACTGTATCTATTACATCAAATTGCTGCCTAGCGCAGGAAGGGCAAGAAATAATTGTTACTCCTCTTTTGCGCAAACCCAATGCTTTGAGTATTTCAAAACCTACTTTAATTTCTTCAATAGGGTCATCAGATAAAGAAACCCTGACTGTATCCCCTATACCCTCGTATAATAATGAACCAATTCCTATTGCTGACTTAATAGATCCCGTCATAATACCTCCAGCTTCTGTAATTCCTAAATGTAAAGGATAATCAATAATCTCTGCAAGTTTTCTATATGAGGCAACTGCCAAAAAAACATCTGAAGCTTTAACGCTTACTTTAATTTTATTAAAATCATTATCTTCTAAAATTTTTATATTATTTGTTGCACTTTCAACTAAAGCCTCAGGTACTGGTTCTCCAAATTTTTCTAAAATTCCTCTTTCTAAACTTCCACCGTTAACTCCAATTCTAATAGCGCAATCATAATCCTTAGCTGCTTTAATTACGTCCTTAATTTTATCTAATTTTCCAATATTTCCTGGATTAACCCGTAAACAAGATGCTCCCGCCTTTGCTGATTCAATTGCTCTTTTATAATGAAAATGCACATCTGCTATTATTGGAACATTAGACTCTTTAACAATTTTTTTTAAGCTTTCAGTTGAATCCGTATCTGGTACTGAAACTCTTATTAAATCAGCACCTACATTTTCTAAGCTTCTAATCTGATTAATAGTTTCTTTTGTGTTTGAAGTTAAAGTATTGGTCATAGATTGAACAGAAATTGGAGCATCACCCCCAATTTCTAAAGTTCCTACTTTAATTTTTTTTGATTTTCTTCTATTAATTAATTGATAAGATCTATGCATATAAAATTTATTTAAGATTGTCTTTATAAGTTTATTTAATACTTGCTAGTTATTTCACTAAGATAAACTGAATTAATAACTTGACCTTTTTTGCCAATTTTTCCTAAATCTTTATTGTCCATTATCAATAGTATATTGCCAGCATTACCTGTTGTTATTAGATAATCTTCATTTCCATGAAAAATAAATTCTTCATTTTTTTTCATTAGCTTGCTAATTATTACCTTTTCTGATGAATCTTTAATTTGTACCCAAGTTTCATTTGTAAATCTAAAAATTAAACTTTTATTGCTATTTTTTTTATCAGTATTCATTGCAGCAATAGCATTGATATTATTATTAACTAAGACATTATCTTCATCATCAGTTATTTTTGAATCTTGAATAGATGCTATATATTTATCATTTTCATAATTTTTTTGAATTAAGTCTGCTAAAAGTTGCTTCTTTTTCAGTTCTTGTATACCATTTTTTAATTCCTCCTCTTCTACAATAGCAATTAAATTATCATCTATAGGATCAACGCTTGCATAGTCATTAGCCAGATAAGTCTCGCTGAGGAAAAAGTTATAAAAAAACATACCACAAAAAAGGAAGATAAAAATACCAGTTCCATATTTTAAATAATTAAGATGATTGTATGTTGTTGAATCTGCTAAATAAATATTACTTATTTTTTTATTACTTACAGTTTCATCTCTAAAAATTTTTTCTATAAAATCTACGTCAAGCTCTAAATGCTTAGCATACGTTTTAATGAATCCCAAAGTGTATGGATTGCCTGGCGTTTTATTATATTGACCAGATTCTATTGCTGAAAGATAGTATACCGAAATTGCCAATTTTTTTGAAAGGTCCTCAATTGCAATTCCTTTCTTTTCTCTATTCTCTCTTAAAATTCTTCCTACTATTTTCATAACCTAATAATTACTATTAATACTTCATAGGAAGATAGTCAAAAATAAATATTAATACATATAAATTCTATGTTTTCTGAGGAATTTTTATCCTAGTCTAATCCATAAGTTGAGTGCAAAGACCTAACAGCAAGCTCAGTATGCTCCTCCGAAATTAATACGCTAATTTTTATTTCAGAAGTTGATATTGCAAGTATATTAATATTTTTCTCTCCAAGTGTTTTAAACATTTTTTTTGCCACTCCTGCCTGCGACCTCATACCCATACCTATTGCTGATATTTTTGAAACTTTATTATCAGTCTTATATGTCTGAAAAATATTATTTTTTTTAATATTTTCTAAAACTTTTTCTGCTTTTATTAATTCTGATTGCGGAAGTGTAAAGGTAAGATTTGCATTCTTTCCATCTTGAGAAACATTTTGAACAATCATATCAACATTTATATTTGAATCTGCTAATGGTCCAAAAATGCTTGCTGAAACTCCTGGTTTATCTGGAATGCCACTTATAGTTACCTTAGCTTCATCCTTGCTAAAGGAAATTCCACTTACTAATTCTTTTTCCATTTTTTTATCCTCATTTACCACAAATGTTCCAGGTTTATCAATCTGTGAAGACAAAACCTGTATGATTACATTATGCTTCATAGCAAGTTCTACAGACCGTGTCTGTAAAACTTTTGCCCCCAAAGAAGACATTTCTAACATTTCTTCATATGTTATAAAATCAATTTTTTTTGCATTTGGTACTATTGATGGATTGGCTGTATAAACACCTTCTACATCAGTATATATATCACATTGCGATGCTTTAAAAGAAGCGGCAATGGCTACAGCTGTAGTATCTGATCCCCCTCTTCCTAAAGTTGTTATTCTATTTTCTTGTGATAATCCTTGAAACCCCGCAACGATTGCAACATCGTATGTAGAAAATGATTTAATAATATTATCGCTAGAAATGCTTTCTATACGAGCCATACCATAATCGCTGCTTGTTCTAATTGGTATTTGCCAGGATGTCCAAGTTCTAGCCCTTACACCTCTTGATTTTAATATTAGTGACATTAATCCAATAGAAATTTGCTCTCCTGTTGAGAGTATTAAGTCATTTTCTGAGTCTGATTGAGAATTAATCTTGCTAACTTGATCAACTAAAGAATTCGTTACTCCTGCCATAGCAGATAAAACAACTATCACCTTAGACTTTTTACATTCCTTTTCGACCCTCTTAGAAGCCCTGTTGATATGCTCAATTGTTGCAAGGGATGTCCCTCCAAATTTCATAACTATAATATTCATTTGCTTATTCATATATTTTATTTAAATTAATAAAGTCATTATTATCATTATATGTATGAAGCAAGTAATAAGAATAGGCAGTATGATTAATAAAAAGCAAGATAAGGAATACCGTAATTTTAATTCAACCGCAGACGAATGGTGGCTTGAAAATGGTAAATTTTCAATTTTGCATAAAATTAATCCCCTAAGGATAAGATATATATTAAGACAAATATTTAGAGGCAAAAAAAAATCAAAGGGAAGGACACCACTAAAGGGCCTAAAAATAATTGATGTCGGCTGTGGTGGAGGTTTGGTTTGTGAGCCATTGGCGAAACTTGGTGCCGATATGTTAGGAGTAGATTTCGTTAAAAAAAATATAGATGTTGCAAAAAAACATGCAATTATAGAGGGTTTGAAAATTAAATACATATCATCAGATATTAAAAATCTAAAACTTAAAGGAAAATATGATGTCATAATAATTCTAGAGGTAATAGAGCACATTACTGATTGGAATAAAATAATACTAGGATTAGATAAGCACCTAAACTCTAAAGGATTATTAATTGTATCCTCAATAAACAGAAACATTATTTCTAGACTTATGGCAATAATTGTAGCTGAAAATATTTTAAATTGGATTCCAAAGGGGACTCATAAGTACCAAAAACTTGTCAAACCAGAAGAAATAAAAAAGCTGCTAGAATCTATTAATTATAAAGTTGTTGATATATCAGGAATGATTTACAATCCTATAATAAATGAATGGGCTCTTTCAAAAAATAAAACGAAAATAAATTATTTTTGTACTGCAATTAAAAATTAATTTGCTTTTTTGTCAGAAGTCCAGGGAAGTGGTTGAAAATCTATTTCCTCTTCTATCAATTCTTTAGTTTGCTCTAAATTTGCTTCCCCATATATGGATCTTTCTTCTGATTCTCCATATTTAATCTTTTTAGCTTCTTCGGTAAAACTATTACCCACATACTCAAAATTCTTTTCTACCATTTTCTTAAATTTTGAAATCTTATTAACTAATGTTTTATTAATAATTTTTTTATTATTTTTTGAATTACTTTTTTTGGAAACATTTGGAGACATTAACGATTTAGTAACTATATTATCATCACAAATAGGGCAATTAATAAGCCCCTTGTTGCTTTGCCTTGCATATTCTTTAGAATCCTTAAACCAAGCTTCAAAAATATGACTGTTAGAACATTTTAAATCAAACAGCATCATTATAGTAATATAATGTTTTATATATAATTTTTTCAATAGTCATTCTTTAATTTCTTTAGATAATGTAATTACAATAATCAAGGTTCCACCTTGAGTTTTGCTTGATATGTAAGTTTTTTCTGAATAAACTATCCCTTGTACCGGTTTTGCTGCATAAATTAAGTACCTCTTTTGATCCACTAAATCATAAACTTTATAATTTTTCTTTCCTGAAATTACTATTTCCAATGTATCAGATTTGGATTTTAATTTATTGACAATAATATCTTTTTTAACAAACTCTGATCTGATACTCATTTCGTATTTATTTTTGTTATATTTTTTTTCTGAAAATTCTTTAAAGAGTTCTTTACTTTTTGGAATTTCTTTTATTTTCTCAATAAAGGTATATCGGATATTTTCAAGAAAATTAATTTTATCTACAGTTGAATTGTCATCTGAAAAATAATTTTTAAAATGATCTTCTATTTCTCTAATATAATCCATAAGGTTATGACCTATAATCTGCATTTATATCTATATATTTTTTTGTTAAATCAGTAGTCCAAATTTTTTTGGAAATTTTACCCACTCCTAAATCAACAGAAATTTCGATCTTATTTTTTCTCATATATAGTTTAACTTTTTTTTCATTATAATTCTTAACAACGCAACCATTTTTGCAAATCTCAAATTTACCAAATTTTATTTTTAATTTATCAGCGCTTATTTTTTCTCCACTTTTTCCGATTGCTGCCACAACTCTCCCCCAGTTTGGATCTTCGCCGGCAATAGCTGTCTTTACAAGTGGGGAATTACCAATTGCAAAAGCAATATTTTTTGCCTGTAATATGTTTTTTGCAGATCTTATATTGATAGTAACAAATTTGGATATCCCTTCACCATCCATAACAATTTGTTTGCACAGATCTTCCATAATTAATCTTATGTTATGCTTTATTCGTTTATAATTTATATGATTTTTTGTTATTGTTTTATTATTTTGATTATTATCAAGTGAAAACAATAAAACACTATCATTAGTTGAAGTTTCGCCGTCTACTGTTATTGAATTGAATGTATCTTCAGCTGATTCGGATATAATCTCGTCCAGTGCATTTTTTTTAACTTTTGCATCTATAAATATATAAGCTAACATCGTTGCCATATTCGGCTTAATCATTCCTGAACCCTTAGCAATTCCACAAATATCGATAATTCTATTATTTAACTTTATTCGTCTTTTAGCAATTTTTGGAAAGGTATCAGTTGTCATTATTGCTCTTGCGGCATTTATAAACAATTTTTCTTTTTTATCATTCAATCTTTCAACTTCGTTGTTTATCTTCGAATATTTTAGATACTCGCCAATCACTCCAGTTGAAGAAAAATAAATTTCTTTAGCCTTACATTCAAATTTTTTTGCCGCACAACTAACTACTTTTGCTACGCTTTTATCACCTTTTGCTCCTGTATAAGCATTTGCTACCCCAGAATTAACTATAAGGACTTTACATTTTCCATAGTTTAATATCTTTCGGCACCATTTAACGGGAGCAGCTGGAATAGAAGATTTTGTTAATACACCGCTTACGGTTGCTAAATTCTTGAATAAGACAATCAGCAAATCATCATTTCTCTTTTTAAAGCCAACGTTACTGGTATAGATATTAATCCCCTTAATTTTTACTATTTTAAGGGTGTTATTTGGAGAAAAAGGTGATTTACTAATCATATTTTAATTTTATACTATCATTATATTTTATTAAATAATAAACAAGAAATTGTTTATGGTATTGATAATTCCATTATGTTAATTAAATAAAGCTCATAATATCATAAAATGTCAGCATTATTTAAAAAAATATTCGGATCTACTAGTTCAAGGAAAATTAAATCTTTGGAAAAGACAGTTTATACGATTAATCAATTCGAGAAAGAACTTGTTTCAATATCTAATGAAGATCTGGCAAAAAAAACTTTAGATTTTAAAGATCGGATAAATCAAAAAAAAGAAAATATAGAAAATATACTTCCTGAGGCATTTTCAGTAGTTCGAGAAACCTCAAAAAGAACTTTAGGCATGAGACATTTCGATGTCCAATTAATGGGAGGAATTATTTTACATGAAGGCAAGATAGCTGAAATGAAAACAGGTGAAGGTAAAACATTAGTTGCAACACTTGCTGCATACTTAAATGCCCTGAAGGGTAATGGAGTGCATATAGTCACAGTAAATGACTACCTTGCAAAAAGAGATGCTGAATGGATGGGTAAAATATTTAAATTTCTTGGATTAACAGTGGGTTATGTAATATCTTCAACTGAATCTGAGAATCGAAAAAAAGCATATGCTGCTGACATTACTTATACTACAAATAATGATCTTGTTTTTGATTATCTAAGAGATAATTTAAAAACTAGTTTAGATGAAATATTTATAAAAGAATTAGACTTTGCAATAGTTGATGAGGTTGATAATATATTTATTGACGAGGCTAGAACTCCATTAGCTATTTCAAGTATGTCAGAACAGTCAACAGACTTGTATCCTAAAATAAATAGACTTATTAATTTTCTTGATAATATTCATTTTGATAAGGATGAAGAAAAAAGAACAATACTTTTAAATAATACTGGCATAGACAAGGTCGAAGAATTACTAAAAAATGAGAAATTGCTAACCAAAGGAACTCTTCATGATATTGAAAATACAGCTTTAAATCACCACATCACTCAAGCACTAAGGGCAAAACATTTGTTTCAGAAAGACAAGGAATATGTTGTAAAAGATGGTCAAATTATTATTGTTGATGAACTTTCAGGAAGGATGATGACTGGAAGAAGATATGGAGACGGTCTCCACCAGGCAATTGAAGCTAAAGAAAGTTTAGTTGTTCAAAAAGAAAGTCAAACAATAGCTTCTACAACTTATCAAAATTTCTTTAGAAATTACAATAAACTTTCAGGTATGACTGGAACAGCAGTAACTGAAAAAGAAGAATTTGAAAAAATTTATAACCTTGAAGTATTTGAGGTTCCTACCAATTTAAAATTAATAAGAGTGGATCATGATGATGAAATATATAGAACAAGAAAAGAAAAAATGAATAATGTGGTATCGCTTGTTAAAAAGAACCACGATAAGTTACAACCAACTCTTATAGGTACAACATCAGTTGAAAACTCAGAATTTATCTCACATGAATTAAAAAGAAATAATATCAAACACAATGTTTTAAATGCAAAAGTTCATGATAAAGAAGCAGAAATTATAGCCCAGGCAGGCAAACCTGGCGCGGTAACAATATCAACAAATATGGCGGGAAGAGGAACAGATATTCAATTAGGTGGAAATCTTCAATTGATGATTGATGATTGTATCAATAATAAAAATAACGAAACAGAAATTCAAAATATAAAAGATCAGCAAAAAAAAGACAAAGAAATCGTTAAAAAAGCTGGTGGACTTTTTATACTTGGAACTGAAAGACACGAAAGCAGAAGGGTAGATAATCAGTTAAGAGGAAGATCAGGGCGGCAGGGAGATGAGGGGGAATCAAAATTTTTTCTTTCCTTAGAAGATGATTTAATGAGAATTTTTGGGTCAGAAAAATTGGACGGAATATTAAGTACTCTTGGTGTAAAAACTGATGAACCAATACAACATAACTTAATTACTAAGGCCCTTGAAAGAGCGCAACGTAAAGTTGAATCTCACAACTTTGATATGAGAAGGCAGATTCTTAAATTTGATGATATTTTAAACGAGCAACGAAAAATAATTTATAGCAATAGAAAAGAAATATTAGCCAATGACGATCATTCATTAACAATTAGTGATATGGTTGGGGAAATTGTTGATGATATTGTCTTAGAGTTTATGCCAGCAGATTCCTATATAGATAAATGGGATCATGAAGGAATGTTAAAAAAATGCCAATACATATTTGATATTGATCTTCCAATACAAAATTGGATGAATGAAGAAGGCATAGCAAATGAAGAAATAAAATTAAGAATATTAGATCAGGTTAATCAAAAATATAATGAAAAAAAGAATCTGTATAGTAACGAGATGATGAAAATTGCTGAAAAAAGAATTATGCTTGGACAAATTGATATGGACTGGCGCGATCATCTTCAAGCTATGGATAACTTAAAATCATCAGTAGGATTAAGAGCAATAGGAGGGAAAGATCCATTTAATGAATATAAACAAGAATCTTTTAATTATTTTGATGAGATGCTGTCAAACCAAAATGAAAAAGTTATAAGAACTTTATTCCGAATTGAAATAATATCACATAATCGAGATGAAAAGCAAAGAATAGTAAATGAAAGTGTAACGCAAGCAAAAAAAGATTCTCTCTATAAAAAAATTCCTAGAAACGCCCAATGTCCATGCGGTTCTGGGAAAAAATATAAGCACTGTCACGGAAAATAGAATTTAATTTATAGTGTCATATTAATAAATTTTTTATTTCTTTCCTCTATAAGATCTTTTTTATTTTTTTGTAATAAACTACTTAAATTTTTTTCAATAAAAGAGCCGACTTGAGAAATAGTTTCGTCAATATTTCTATGAGCTCCGCCATATTTTTCTGGAATTATTTCATCAATAACTGCAAATTTTTTACAATTTTCAGCTGTAAGATTTAATGCTTCCGCAGCATTTTGAACATAATTTATATCATTCCATAATATAGAAGCACATCCTTCAGGCGAAATGACAGAATAAATAGAATTTTCTAACATTAAAACTCTATCTGCAGTTGCTAAAGCTATAGCTCCACCCGATCCTCCTTCGCCAATAATTATTGATACTATTGGTACTGCCGTTTTAAGACTTGCTGAAATTGAACTTGCAATCGCTTCGGCCTGACCACGTTCTTCAGCATCCTTGCCAGGATAAGCTCCTGCAGTATCAACAAAGATTATTAAAGGTAAATTAAATTTTGATGCTAAGTTAAATAACCTTTGTACCTTTCTATAACCTTCAGGCCTAGCCATTCCAAAATTATGTTTAATCCTTGTCTCCATTGAATTACCTTTTTCAGTACCAATAACAATAACGGAATTATCTCTAAAATTTGCCAAACCTGAAATTATTGCCGGATCATCTGCAAATTTTTTGTCACCTTTAAGTTGAACAAAATTTGAAAATAATTTTTTTATATAATCAGTTGCATGTGGTCTTTCGGGATGTCTTGCAATTTGTACTTTTTGCCAAGAACTTAGATTTGAATAAATTTCTTTTAGCTTTAAGTCTCCCTCAGATTCTAAATTTCTTTTTTCATCTTCCTTTAAATCTTCATTTCTGATTCTTTTTTCTATATCAGAAAGTGATTTTTCAAAATCTAAATAATAGCTAGTCAAATTTTTACCCGATATCTTCTAAAATTTCCATTGTTAGGTCTTGAATGATTTCATCTCTATCAATTCTTCTTAAACTGTTAAAAATTAATGTAATATGGTAGGGATGAATTTTTGACCATTTATAGCCGTCTAAAGAAACAGCTATATTTAAAAATAGTTCTCCTATATTTTTCTTTTCTGAAGATTCATTTATAAGTTTGATTGCGTAAATCGAAGGAATGTTTCTATCATCATTTATTTTAACTGAGGTTAGCTCCCATAAATATCTAGGTATATTAAAGCCTATTTCTTCTAAAGTGGTTAAATATAATTCAATATTATTTATATCGCTTTCAGTAATTTCTAAACTTTCAAGCAAATTTTTAAAAAGACTTTCATCAATTTCGTAGTTTTGTTCTTTTAAATTAATAAGAAAAAGTAACTTTAAATATTCATTATTTATTTTTATATTCTCTTTTTTTATGTTTGAATCTGCTAACTTAAGCCATTCTTTTGCATCTTTAATATTATTGCTATAGAGGTGAGCCATAGAAGTACCTATTGAAAATTCAATTAATTCAGATGTTGGCTCTATTGTATCGAGGAGATCCATGGACAAATCGTATGCAAGTTGAGAATGGTCCAACGAAGACGAATAATTCCAAAAATTACTTAAAGCTTGCAATCTCGATATTGGCAATATTTGAATTCTTGAAGACTGAAACAGCAATGCCATAGCCATCTGATGATTATTTTTATAATTTTCTTCAATTGTAATCATAGGATTTTTCAGCTCATCGCTTGAAAAATCAACACTCTGATAAATCGCCGCGACACTTTCGCTATTTAAAGAATTAAATTTATATGCTTTTTCAGCAGCTGCTATACGTATATCAATATCAGTACTAGGGCTAATTGCTATAGCTTTTAATAGTTGAGGGGAATTTAAATCTACAAAATCAATTGAAAATGGCAAATCTGCTGATCTCATCATAGCGCTATAAAGTTGTATAGATTCCTTATCATAGTTGTAATTTTTTATACTTTCTAGGTTATTATTAACTCCAGTTAATTTATTATATAGGGTCTGGAAATAATCATCTTTACTATCTTCTAGTAAAAGTGAATTATAGAAATCAGCTTCTTCTATATTATTATTTAAATATGAGCAAAATATTTTAATTTTTAAAATATATGAGTCAGAAATAAATTTGCTTTCGTTATTAAAAATATCACATACAGAAACTAAATTGTAATCAGTAAGATTTTTTTCTATCTTAATTAAATCATATATCTCTTTATTATCTTCATAAGTTTCGATACTTTCTATTACAGTTATTGCAGACTCGATATCGCCTAGTTTTTTTAAAGTTGTAATTCTATATTTATCAAATTCTTGTTGTGGGATCCCATCAGGCGGTACTGAACCATAAACTAAAAAATTAACTAAACTTTCTCTTATTGATTTAGATGAAACTTGCTCTATTTTATTAAAAAGAAAAATTAGATCTTTTTTATTTGAATTTTTCCAAACTTCAGAGAATTTTTTTACCTCTGTAGTGCTAATATTTGAAATATCCTCTAGTGTATTTTCATTTTCTTTAGAAACCTCAGTAAATATTTCTATATTACTATTTTCTTCTTCAATTATAACTTCTTCATTTATTACCTGAGAATCATTATCCCCGATATTTGGATTTTTTTCAGTTAGATCAATAACTCTAACTTCTGCAAATGCAATTTCGCTCATAATAAAAAATGAATATGCAAAAAATATTAAAAATAATTTAAACATCAAACTAACTATCCAATTCAATCACAATTTTCTCCTCTACAGTTTGTTTTGGAGATTTAATCGTAACGAAGAAATTTCCTATTATAAATAATAGCAATATTGCTACCAATAAAAGAGTAAGCATTGTTGAAGTATTCATATCTAACAAATATAATTAAAATAAGGCAATTTATAGATATAGATTAATTATTTTATCAATTCTAGATATTTTGTGTTATTTTATGACTTAATTAGAAATTAAAATTTATAAATATGACAAACCTTAGCGAGAAGTTCAAAAAAATTCATATAAAAAAGATTGCATTGATTGGACATATGGGGTCAGGCAAATCTTCTGTTGGGAGAAAACTCGCAAAAAAGATAAATTGGGACTTTTATGATACTGACGCAGAAATTGAAAGGGAATGCAAGATTTCTATAAAAGAAATTTTTGAAAAATATGATGAAAAATATTTTAGAAAAATAGAAGAAAAAGTTATAAGCAAGCTTTTCTTAAAAGACAAAAGTGTTTTTTCACTTGGCGGAGGTTCAATTCTTAGTCATAATACAAGAAAAATTATGAAAAAAAATTGTATTTCAATTTTTCTCAAAGTTGATATAGATACATTAATTAAAAGATTAACAAGAAATAAAAATAGACCTTTACTAATAAATACGAATATTAAAAAAAAATTAAAATCACTAAATGCTCAAAGATTGCCTATTTATGAAAGCGCAGATGTTATTATTACTAATTCTAAAAATATTAATAATACATTAGAAATGATTATAGATAAAATTCTAAAATCATATAATTTAAATAAAAATGTCAAAAAAAATTAACATAAAAACTAAAAGTCAAAATTATAAAATTGTTATTGGTACTAATATATTAAAAAGATTAAATAAGTTAATTGATTTAAATGATAATATATTAAACATTATAATTATTGATTCAAATGTTTGGAAATTTCATAAAAAATATATTAACAAAGCACTAAATTTTAATAACTTAAAAATAATAAATATAAAATCTTCTGAAAATAAAAAGTCTTTAAAATCTTATAATGAATTGATTGAAAAAATTTTAAAATTAAAGCCAACTAGACAAACAAAAATAATTATTGTTGGCGGAGGAGTCCTATGTGATCTTGGAGGATTTGTCGCAAGTACTATTTTGAGGGGATTAAGCCTAACGCTTGTACCAACAACTCTCCTTGCGCAAGCAGATAGTGCAATTGGTGGAAAGAATGGTATAAATTCAATTTATGGAAAGAATTTTGTTGGAACATTTTATCAACCAGAATTAGTTTTAATTGATCCAATATTCTTAAACAGTCTTTCCAAAAGAGAATTAAAATCAGGTTATTCAGAAATTGTTAAACACGCACTAATTAGAAATAAAGTATACTTTTACTGGCTCAAAAAAAACTTTAAAAAAATTATTAAACTGAAAAGGCCATACATTTCTGAGGCAATATTTAAAAGTGTCAAAATTAAATCTAATTTTGTAATTGCAGATGAAAGAGAGATGCTAAAAAACTCTAATTCAAGAGCGTTGCTAAACTTTGGACACACTGTAGGCCATGCCTTAGAATCAATAAATAATTATAATAAAAATTTAAATCACGGGGAGGCTATATCAGCCGGTATGATAATTGAATCAAGAATATCGGCAAAAATAGGGCTATTATCAAATAAAAATTTAAAAGATATTGAGGATCATTTTAAAGACGCTGGTCTGAAAACTAAGTTTAATAATTTAAATCATAATAGATTAATGAAATACATTGTACGAGATAAAAAAAATAATAATAATATGATTAAATTTATTGCTTTAATAGATATTGGAAAATCTAAAATATCTAAAAATTTCACAACAGAGGATTTTAAAAATTTACTATAAAGAATATGTCCTTTGAAAATTTTTTATATTTAATAATAATTATTTTACTTGTTGTTATTTCTGGTTTTTTTTCAGGTTCAGAAACAGCAATCACGGCAGTATCCAAGGCAAGAATTTATTCAAAATTAAAACAGGGTGATAACAGGGCATCATTTGTTAAAAAATTAATAGACAAAAAAGAAGATTTGATAACAACACTTTTACTTTCTAACAATCTCGTAAATGTTTTATCTTCAGCATTAGCTACTGCATTCTTTTTAAAAATTTTTGGTAATACTGGAATAATATACGCAACATTAACAATGACAATAATATTGGTACTTTTTGCAGAGGTGTTACCAAAAACTTATGCAATAAATAAACCTACTAGATCTGCTTTAATTATTGGTCCATTTCTTAATTTTTTAGTTTACCTATTATCACCATTTGTAAAAATTATTAATTTTTTTATTAAGATAATTTTAAGAAATAATACAGCTACTACTGATTCATTTAATGATCAAAGAACGGAAGAAGAGCTTTTAGGGGCTATTGATTTATACAATACCTCCAACCCAGACTCAAAACAAGAAAAAGAAATGTTGCAAAATATACTTACATTATCTGACACAAGAGTCGAAGAAATTATGACGCACAGAAGTAATATATTTTCAATAAATATAGATTGGTCGATAGAAAAAATTTTAGAAATTATTTCTGAAAGCAAATTTACAAGAATACCGATATGGAGAAAAACACCTGAAAATATAATTGGAATCCTTGATTCTAGATCAATTATTCTTGGCGAATATTCTAAAGAATCAATTACTAAAAAAAATATACATGCCATAATTAAAAAACCATGGTTTGTTCCAGAGTCTACAGATCTGTTGGATCAACTTTTAGCATTTAAAAAAAGAAAGGAGCACCTATCAATAGTTGTAGATGAATATGGAGAACTTTTAGGATTAGTTACTTTAGAGGACTTGATAGAGGAGATTGTAGGCGACATAATAGATGAAATTGATATACCAAAATCAAATATAATAAAAAATAATGATGGCTCTCTTCAAGTTGAAGGTTCTGTTAACATCAAAGATATAAATAAAGAATTTGGATATAATTTTCCAGAGGATGATGCATCAACAATGAATGGATTTATAATTAATCTGATTAAGAGAATTCCATTATATGGGGAAATCATTAATTTTAATAATTTTACTTTTAAAATACTCTCACACTCAAGAAAGAAAATTGTAAGAGTTGAAATAAGAAAAAATAACTAACTTTTTATTATTTTTATTTCTAAAGAATGTAATCCATTTTTATACTCTGATTCAATTAGGGAATTAATTTTTTTATGAACATTGATTAAATTTATATTATTAAAAGATTTTGAAGCAATTTTAAGATATAAATGAGTTTCATCTTTTCCATCAAACTCATTGTGTCCAATATGTTTTTTTGAATTGTCCTCCAATACCATAAAATCTGGTTTTAGATTTTTCTTTAATATTTGTTTTATTCTTTCTATTCTCTTCATATTGATTTACAATAATCATTAATTAACATAAATAAATGAGAAAAATTAGACCTGAAATAAAGAATAAAAAATTTTCTTGGGAAAATGAAGATTTATTTAATATTTGTGATGCTGAAGAATGCTTGCTGGAAGGTAAATATAAGGCACCTAAATCAAAAATGAATCTTAGGGATTATTATCTTTTTTGCTTAAAACACGTTAAAGAATATAACAAATCATGGGATTATTATAAGGATATGTCAGCTGATCAAGTAGAATTTTTTACTAGAGCTGATACAATTTGGAATAGACCAACTTGGCCAGTTGGAGGCCATTATAACAAAATTTATAAAATTCTTCATAGAGTTTTTGGCCCTGATTATGGTTTTTTTATGAAAAATAGTGGATCACAAAATAAATGGGGTTATAGAAATTTTAGTGAAGAAGAAAAGAAGTCTCTAAAAAAACTCAATATTAACGCACCAATTACACTTGAAAAAATAAAAAGTTCTTATAAAAAACTAGTCAAGAAATATCATCCGGATATAAATAAAAATGATAAAAATGCAGAAATTAAAATTAAAGAAATAAATGCTTCATACAGGTTGTTGCTAAAAAAGTTTTCAAACAAAAATACGAAATTATGAATATTGCTGATATAAAAAAGATTAATTTAGAATATGGTGACAAGCCAGACAAACTTGTTAATACTGAAAGTTTATTTGGTATAAAATCTCCGTTTAGCGTACCAGGTTTTAGTAAGAAAAATGATTATGTCCCTGCGATTGATAAAACATATAAATTTGATAAAAATACAACTTTAGCTATTCTTGCTGGATTTGCACAAAACAGAAGAGTCATAATTCAAGGATTTCATGGCACCGGCAAATCAACACATATTGAGCAAGTTGCAGCAAGGCTTAACTGGCCATGTGTAAGAATTAATCTTGATAGTCATGTAAGTAGAATTGATTTAGTTGGAAAAGATTCAATCGTATTAAAAGATGGCAAGCAGATCACAGAGTTTCAAGATGGTATTCTGCCATGGTCTTACCAGAATCCTGTCGCACTTGTATTTGATGAATATGACGTAGGAAGACCCGATGTTATGTTTGTTATTCAAAGAATATTAGAATCAGAAGGCAGATTAACTTTACTAGATCAGTCAAGAGTAATTAACCCTCACCCATTTTTTAGATTATTTGCAACTACTAACACGATAGGTTTAGGAGATACCACTGGTCTTTATCATGGTACTCAACAAATAAACCAAGGTCAATTAGACAGATGGAATATTATAACTAGTTTAAATTATCTTGAAGCAGCGCAAGAAGTAGATATTGTTTTGAGCAAAGTAGATAAGTTAAAGAACAAGGAAGGTCAAAAAATTATAGAATCAATGGTTTCAACTGCAAATCTAACAAGAACGGGTTTTATAAATGGTGACATATCAACCGTTATGAGTCCAAGAACAGTAATAACATGGGCAGAAAACTACTTGTTATTTGATGATATCAATTATTCATTTAATCTAAGTTTTCTAAATCGTTGCGATGAATTAGAACGTCCTACTATAAATGAATACTTTCAAAGAGCATTCGGTGAAGATATTAAAGCTGAAACGTAAAATTTATGAAAGATAATGAAGACAGACTAGAAACGTTTAAAAAATCAATAAGTGTTACAACAAAAACTATAGGGAAAAACCAAAAAACACAAATAAGTTTCCTAGACGGTGAAACTGAAATAAATGGTGATGTTGTAAATATTAAAAAACCCGCAGAAAATTTATCAAAAAAAACAATTTCACTAACTAGAGGAGATGCAGACTCCATAGCCACTCAAATAAGATATCACAATTCAACTATTCACAATAAATATTTTAATAAAAATACTACAGGAGGAAATATATTTAATGCATTAGAAAAGTCTAGGTGCGAAGCTTTGGGTTCAAAAGAATATTTGGGAGTATTAAAAAATATTAGTTCAAAATTGGAATATGATTATAAAAATTATATAGAGAATAATGAAAAAATTAATGAAATCAAAATAGAAGATTTTTTTCGTCTTATAAATTATGCAAATTTAACTGATAATAAGATTGGCCTAAATTATAATAAAATAAAAAAATATTATGATAAAAAATTGGGCGATCAACTAGATGTCCATTTAAAAGAATTAAAAAATAATATTGAAAATCAGGAGGAATTTGCAAAAAAAGCTTCAGAAATGATTGTAAGTATGGGGTTTGGAACACCATCAGGTTCTAAAGAAGATTTAGAAAATGATAAAAATAATAAAACTGAAGATATATCTTCTCAAGAAAGTCAAGACAGTGAAGATAATAAAAAAAAAGAACACGGGAAGGATCATTTAAGTTCTGATCAGGAAGAAAAAATTGATGAAAATATTTTAGGTGAAGATAATACTGATGCAGATGATGATTATGAGAATAGATATGAAAAAAATACTAGGGACGAAATTGAGGAAAACAAAGTTAACTATAAAATTTTTACAAAAGAATTTGATGAAGTTATAGAAGCTGAAAACTTAACAGATCAAAAAGAATTGGAAAGGTTAAGATCTTCATTAGATAAACAAGTTTTTTCTTTCCAAAGTCTAATAGCTAAAATAGCAAATAGGCTACAGCGCAAACTGTTAGCTAGACAAAAAAGATATTGGGAGTTTAATTTAGAGGAAGGATACTTGGATACTTCTAGATTGCCAAGATTCATAGCTAATCCACTAAATCCATTGACATTTAAAAAAGAAAAATCAACTGAATTTAAAGATACTATAGTAACTCTTTTAATTGATAATTCTGGTTCAATGCGAGGTAGGCCTATAACTGTAGCAGCTTTATGTTCAGATATTATTGCAAGAACTCTAGAGAGATGTTTAATTAAGGTTGAGATTCTAGGATTTACAACAAAAGCCTGGAAAGGTGGGCAGTCAAGGGAAAAATGGATAGCTGAAAACAAGCCAAGCAAGCCAGGAAGGTTAAATGATCTGAGACATATAATTTATAAAAATGCTGACACTCACTGGCGAAGGTCAAAAAAGAATTTAGGCCTTTTATTAAAAGAGGGAATATTAAAAGAAAATGTTGACGGAGAAGCCTTGCAGTGGGCGCACAAAAGATTAATGAAAAGATATGAAAAAAGAAAAATTTTAATGATTATTAGTGACGGGGCTCCAGTCGATGATTCAACTTTATCTGTAAATCCTGGCAATTATTTAGAAAATAATCTGAAGCAAGAAATTAAAAAAATACAAAATAGTAATGAAATAGAATTACTAGCGATAGGAATAGGTCACGATGTATCAAGATACTACAATAAAGCAATAACAATAACTGATGTAGATCAATTAGGCGAAGTGTTGCTAACGCAATTATCAAATATTTTTGAAATGGATAATAATAAGAAAAATAAGATTATGCACTAAACCAATCATTTTTTGCATTTTCAAAATTATCATTTTTTATTGAATCTCTTATAGTCTGCATCATAAAATTCATAAAATAAATATTGTGTAAACTTATTAATTGTAATCCTAAAATTTCACCTGACTTAAACAAATGATGAATGTATGACCTATAATAATTTGTACAAGTATTACATTTGCATCCAAGTTCAAGGGGATTTTTATCATTTTTATATTTTGCATTTTTTAAATTAATTTTTCCTTTACTATTTTCTCTTGTTAATGCAACACCATGCCTAGCAATTCTTGTGGGCATCACGCAATCAAATGTATCAATACCAAACTTCACAAGAGTCCAAATATCTATTGGATCACCTATACCTAATAGGTGAATTGGGAATTTCTCACCTAAGTTATTAGTTGTATATTTTACTACATTATACATTTCTTTTTTTGTTGCACCCAGACTTCCGCCTATAGCCAATCCAAAAAAATCATTTTTAAGATTAAAATCAATACTCTCATTTCTTAAATCTTCGTATATTCCACCCTGAATAATTCCGTATAATTTTTGATTACCTGATACTCCCTTCATTGATGGGTAATAATTACTAGTGTAAAATTCTTCTATAGATCTTGCTGACCATCTGTGACTTCTTTCCATAGATGCAGCAGTTTCTGATTTGGTGATGTTATAAGGTGTGCACTCATCAAAAACTAGAATTAGATCTGCTCCAAGATTTCTTTGAATTTTAATTGATTTTTCAGGTGACAATAAATGCTTAGAACCATCTAGATAAGATTTAAAAATAGCTCCTTCTTCTGTAACTTTAATTAAAGATTTTTTTCTATTTGAGAGATTTCTTTTACCTTTAATTTCATCTGCCACCGATCCATACCCTAACGAAAACAATTGAAAACCTCCGCTATCTGTCAGTATTGGGCCTTTCCAATTCATAAAATTATGCAATCCTCCTTGATTTGATATGGTCTCGTCTCCAGGCTGGAGCATTAAATGATAAGTATTTGATAAAATAATCTGTGTATCATTTTCTTTTGCTTGTTGTGCCGATAATGATTTTAAAGATGCTTTTGTTGCACAAAAAATAAATGCTGGAGTTTGTATAGTGCCATGGGGCGTATTTATATTACCACAACGTGCGTTGCTAAAAGAATCCTTTTTTACTACTTCCCACTTAAAATTTTTCATAATGTAATTAGTTTTATCTTTTAATCACATATTTTGCAGCATAAATAAATGGAGTATCAATAAGTGCTATAAAAACTCTTAAAAAATATGTGCCTATTATATAGGTCATTACTACCACACTAATTTTAAGAGGTGATTGAGCTAAAATGATAAATGCAAATATGCTAAAAACAGAATTATCAACTAAAGATGATGTCATAGTTGAAATATTGTTTCTGATCCAAAGATATTTATTATTTGTTAATCTTGATAATAATTTGTAAAACCAAATATCAAAATATTGACTTGTAAGATAAGCTATCATACTGGCAATAAAAAGAGTTGGTAAAGGTTGAAAAATATTTAACAAATGATCTTGAACTTCTATTGCCCAATAATAATCTGGTCCAATATCAGCAAGATTTATTGGTTTAAAACCTAAAGTAAAAAGCATTATTAATGTCATTAGTAGAAAAGCCGAAAAACCAAAAATGACATTTTTTCTTGCAGACTTAGATCCATAATATTCAGCTAATATATCAGTACATAAAAATATTGAAGAAAATAAAATTGTTCCCAAAGCTACGGGTTCTAAAAAAAAAGAAAACTTCACAACCTTTAGAACCTGTATATTACCAGCTATTACAGCTACAATAGTATAAATATACAGACCAATTTCACCAAATAATTTTAAAAAAATTAATATTGAAGACAAGCAAAAAAACAAAAATAAAAACCAACTAAGTTCAATTTGTATTCCGTTAAAAATTGTTATGAATTGTCCAAAATCAAATTTTATTAAGCTTATTAAACCTTGAAGTAAATCTATCAATTTATTAGTTTATATTTAATATTCTTTTTTTTATTTTGATTGCTTCAGCTGGAAGTTTAGAATTTGATGTGTTGATAAGATATGCATCTAGACCACCTTTTTTTTCTACAGTTCTAATGGTGCTCGCAGCTACTTTTAAATTTATCTTCCTTTTAAGTTTATCACTTACAAATGAAATTGTTTGAATATTTGGCTCAAATCTTCTTTTTGTTTTATTATTCGCGTGGCTTACTTTATTTCCTTTAAGAAAATTTTTACCCGTTAATTGGCATTTTTTTGTCATTTCAAGAAACTCTTTATTGTGCTTTCTTGCCCTGGTCAAGTGATACATAAAAAATCTAATAAATAAATTTTTCACATATAAAATCTGGTCTAACAGAACTTCCAAAATATTTGTCTGCATGCTCATTCCAGGTCGGGGAAAGATCAAAAAATCGTTTTTTATGAATACCTGATGTAATTAACAGACTTTTTATGCCAAATTTTTTTGCACCCAAAATATCGTGATGAATGGAATCTCCAATTGCTACTGTTAATGATTTTTTAAAGTTTTTAATTTTATAGATTGACTCATTATAAATATGACTTGATGGTTTTCCTAAAAAATACATTTTACCACCTAGACTCTCATATAATTTTGCAATGGTTCCCATACAGATTGCTTTACTTCCATTTTCAAAAGCTTCAACACTTTCATAATCTGGATTTGCACATACAAATGGCAATTTTTTATTTACACCTATTCTTAACAAGGGAACATAATCAAGTGTTTTAAATTTAGGATCTACAGTGCTGCCTAAAATAAAATTAGCATTATGAATATTATCAACAAAATTCTTGTTTAAATTTTTTATAAATTTATTATTTGTTGATGGGTTAAACAAATGAAAACAGTTTTCACCTAACTTTCTGGACCAATCTAATGTTGGTTTTTTTATTTGATTGTATATCATCTCGCCGCTAGTATTAACCGAATTAAAAAAATTAACATCAAAACCAAGGTCAATAAGACGTTGAGTAGTAATGGCTTTCATTTGAGAGGAATTTGATATTATAATTAAATTTTTATTTAGTTTATAAAGTTTTTCAATACATTTAAATGCAAATTTAAATCCTTTTTTTCCATCGTGTATAACGCCCCACTGGTCAATTATAAATGTCTCAAACTGGCTTGCTATTGAAGATATAGAGTTTATACCTAATGGATACTTCACTGCACATCGGCTCCTACTGCCTCACTAATGTTTCCATATCCATCGGCTTGAAGTAAATATATTAATTCAGAATTAATTTTATTAATAGCTTTTGGACCTTCAAAAACTAAACCTGTATATATTTGTATTAAAGATGCTCCAGATTTTATTTTTTCATACGCATCTTTTCCTGTAGTAATACCACCTACACCTATAAGAGGTATTCTTCCTCCCGTGTAAATAAACATTTCCTTAAGTAAGTTTGTTGAAGGTAAAAAAATTGGTTTTCCACTCAGACCGCCAATTTCATCTTTATGTTTAGAAAATAACGTTTTAGGTCTAGAAATTGAGGTATTACTTATTATAATACCATCAATTCCTTGGGCAAGAGAGGTCAGCGCTATATCTCTTTTTTGCTGATCATTTAAATCAGGAGCAATTTTTATCAATATTGGTTTAGAGATCTTATTTAAATCATTATTTTTTTTAACAATATTGATTAATTCTTCTAAATTTTCACGATGTTGTAATTCCCTCAATTTTGGCGTATTTGGAGAGGATATGTTTATGACCAGGTAGTCAGCGTATGGTCCAAGATTATTTATACATTCAATATAATCTTCAAAATCCTTTTTTGTATCATAGTTCTTTCCTATGTTTATTCCCAATATTCCAAAAGGCAAATACGGATTCTGACTTCTTTTTATTAGTTTTTTTTTCATACTCTGCATACCAAGATTATTAAATCCTAGATGGTTTATAATCGCCTTATCTTGATTTAATCTGAAAACTCTTGGTTTAGCATTTCCATACTGAGGTTTTGGAGTAACTGTACCAACTTCAACAAATCCAAATCCCAGATCTAATGTTTCATTTATAACTTCTGCATTTTTATCAAAACCTGCTGCAAGACCTAGAGGATTTTCAAACTCTATATTCCAAATTACCTGATGCAGAACTTGATTATTACGAATTCTGGAGACATTTTTAAACATTCCAGACTTTAGTGACAATAAGGTTAAAAAATGTGAAAATTCAGGAGGTAAAAACCTTAAAAAAGCAAGAATAATTCTAATCATATCGTTTATTTAGACAGATCTTCATTTTTAATTGCTCTATCTATTAAGCTTATAGTCTTACCTATTCCATAAAAACTAATAAACGACCCCAATCTCGGTCCTTCATCTTGACCTAATAAAACTTGATATATTAATTTAAAAAAATCTCTTAAATTCTCAAATTTATTTCTCTTACCGATTTCGTAAAGCTGAGATTGTATTTCTTCTGATTTTGAACTCTTATTTAAATTTATTAATGTATTTTTTAAATCATAAAATATTTCCATACTATTTTCGTCAATTAATTTATATTTCTTTTTTGGAAGAGATATGTCTTTGTAGTAATTAATAGCATATTTAACTAATTCATTAATATAAGGATCGTTTTTTTGATTAATGTTTTTATCATATTCTTTGATGAAGTCCCATATCACATCTGAATCTGTTGAATTGCATATGCTAACTAAATTTAAAAGTGTATTAAAATTGAAACTATAATCTTTTATTTTTGGAGGATTCCCAGAATGTATATGCCAAACGGGATTATCACACTTAGATAATGAATTATTTTTATTATATTGTTCTAAAAATTTTTTATAGTCGTCCACATTTTTTGGTATTACATCAAAATGAAGTTTTTTTGCAGATTTTGGTTTTTGAAACATAAATAGGGAAAGGGATTCGGGAGAAGAATATCTCAACCATTCTTCAATACCTATGCCATTGCCTCTAGATTTCGATATTTTTTCCCCATTTTCATCCAGAAACATTTCATAGATTAAATTAATTGGAAAACTTTTTCCTAATGAGTTGCATATCTTTTTTCCTAAATCAACACTATCAGTAAGATCTTTACCACACATTTCATAGTCAACTTCTAATGCCATCCATCGCATTGCCCAATCGACTTTCCATTGAAGCTTACAATTGCCATCTAGTACTGAAATTTCTTGTAATTTAGTATTATTTGGATCCTTGTAAATCACCGTGTTATTTTTTAGATTATATTCTTCAATCTTAACTTGTAGAACTTTCCCAGTGTTTGGACATACTGGCAAAAAAGGGCTGTAAGTTTTTTTTCTTTCTTCTCTTAACGTTGGAAGTACTATTGATAGGATATTACTTTGATTTTTTAAAATAGTCTTTATCATATCGTTAAAAAAACCAGATTTATATAAATCTGTAGAACTAAGAAATTCATAAGAAAATCCAAAATCGTCTAAGAATTTTTTAAGCATAGAATTGTTGTGCTCACCAAAACTTTTAAATTTTTCAAAAGGATCTGGAATTGATGTTAGTGACTTCCCTAGGTGTTTTTCAAGCATTGATTTATTTGGAACATTATCAGGAACTTTTCTTAACCCATCCATATCGTCAGAAAATATTATAATTTTTGAAGGGCATTGAACTAAAAAATCAAAAGCATTTTTAATCATCGAAGTTCTAATGACTTCTCCAAAAGTTCCTATATGCGGAAGTCCAGAAGGACCATACCCCGTTTCGAAGATTACAAAATCTTTTTTGGGTTTTTTGAATTCTTCGAAACCTCCAAAACTATCAATTATTTTTTTTGCTTCTATGAAAGGCCATGATCTTAAATTATCATATTCTTCAATTGAATTAATATTTTTCATTTTTCTGCTTTAACCCTAATTTTTTTTCCTAAAATTAACCTCAATGAATTAGAAAAATTTATTTCTTCCCTGCCTAGTTTCTCAAATAATTTTTTTTCTAATGCCTGAGTAATAGGCAATATTCTATTTAATAAAGTAATTGCATCAGGCGTCAATTCTAATATTCTCTTTCTATTATCATAGGCAGTTTTTCTTTTTATAAATTTTTTACTATTAAGAATTTTAAGAACAGTACTAACAACAGAAATATCTACCCCACAAGCTGAAGAAACATCAACTTGCGAAATTTCCTTATTATTTCTACTTAATTCTAGAATTGTCTCTAAAAGTATAAATTCATTTAATGTTAATGAGAATTTCTTTAACGATGATCTTAAAACATTTTGCCAAAGACTTGAAGTTTTCCATAGCATAATGCCAGTTTTTTCAGTTAATTTATGAATTTTTTCCATTTATTTGTATACAAATAATTTGTATACAAACTATTACTTAATTTCAATGCTATTCTGGGGCTAAAGTTAATTTTATTCCATTTAAGTTGTTTTTATACTCTATTTGACAACTCAATCTTGAATTTTTTTTTAAAAAAAAAGTTTGATCAAGCATCGATTCTTCATCATCTTCAATAAGATTAAGGGATGTTATCCATTCTTGATCGACATATACATGACAAGTTGCACAAGCAGCGCAGCCACCACATGCGGCTTCTATTGGTAATCCTGCATCCCTTATTATTTCCATTAGGACATAACCCTCTTCTGCCTCAAGTTCATGAACTTTACCTTCTCTGTCAGTTACGATGATTTGACCTTTCATAGATTAAACACCTAATTTTTTATGAATTTCTTTAGAAGATGTTGTGTATCTAAAAACTAATTTTTTATCAGGGTAGCAATATTTGAAGCATTCTCTAGACATTAATGCTGCTTCGTGAAATCCTGATAATATTAATTTTAGTTTTCCTGGATACCAATTTATATCTCCAATAGAGAATATTGACGGAATTGATGTTTCAAATTTTTCTGTATCAACTTCAATTAAATTGTCCTTTAATTTTAAGTTCCAATTAGCAATAGGACCTAGCTCCATTTTTAATCCAAAAAAAGGTAAAAGGTAATCAGACTCAATATCAAATTTTTTATTTTCATGAATTATTGTTACTTTGTCAAGTTTTCCATTTTGTCCTGATAACGAATCTATATTACCGTAATAGAATTTAATTTTATTATTTTTTTCTAATTCAAGTATTTTTTTTACAGAATCTGGTGCTGCTCTAAATTCTTTGCGCCTATGCACAATGCTAACATTTGAAATGTTTGATAATTCTATAGCCCAATCAAGAGCAGAATCCCCTCCTCCTGCAATTAAAATATTTTTATTTTTAAATATTTTTTTATCTCGCACAGAATAAAATACACTTATGTTTTCATATTTTTCTATATTTTTTAATGGAAGTTTACGGGGAACAAAACTACCAGCACCTGCTGCAATAACAATACATTTTGCTATAATTTCTTCCCCTGTGCTAGTTGTTATAATCCATTCGTTGTTTTTATTTCTTTCTAATTTTTCTGCCTGCTGTTTTAAATGAATGGTTGGATTAAATGCTTTACATTGATTGTATAAGTCATCAACCAACTCTTGAGCTGATATTTTTAATCTTGATGGTATATCATATATTGGTTTTTCTGGATAAAGTTCAGAACATTGTCCGCCAATTTTATCAAGATTATCTATAAGGTGTGTGTTCATATTTAAAAGCCCAAGTTCAAAGACTGCAAATAATCCTACAGGTCCGGCTCCGATAATAACTACGTCAGTTTTTTGTATTTGCATAAATTTAGGTTCTTTTTTTTCTCAATATAGTTATATAATAAAATATAATCAAGATGATCAAACCTCAAGAAAACAAAAATAACACATTAGTTGGCTTATGGCTTGCCCTTTTGTCCTTAATGGTATTTTTAATCATAATTATTGGAGGTTTAACAAGGTTAACCGACTCAGGTCTTTCAATGGTTGACTGGAGGCCTATTTTAGGATTCTTGCCCCCATTGTCCAATAATGACTGGATGATTGAATTTGAAAAATACAAACGAAGCCCTGAGTACCTGATTGTTAACTATAGTATGCAAATAGAAGAATTTAAATATATTTTTTATTGGGAATATTTTCATCGCTTATTTGCGAGATTAATTGGTTTTGTTTTTTTGTTTCCTCTGATTTATTTTATTATAAAAAGATACATATCAAAAACTACATTTTTAAAACTATTAATTGTTTTTTTATTTGGTTTAATACAAGCAGTTGTAGGTTGGTGGATGGTTAAAAGTGGTCTTGTAGATGACCCTTATGTAAGCCAATATCGTTTATCATTCCATTTAACAATAGCCATAATAATTTTAAGTATTCTAGTTTGGATGACGTTAGAGAATTTACTTCCAGGCAATAAAGACGGTAATTTAAAAAAATACAAATATTTAAAAATTATATCTTTAATTTTATGTTTATTAACAATAATATCAGGAAGCTTTGTTTCCGGAACAGATGCTGGTAAATCTTTTAACACCTTTCCTCTAATGGATGGAAAATTTATACCCGAGGGTTATCTTATTGGAGAAAGTTTAATATTAAATTTTTTTGAAAATACTATTGCTATTCAGTTTAATCACAGATGGTTAGCGGTGTTCACTTTTTTTTGGATTGTTATTATTAGCATATATATTTCTTTAAACAATAAAAGTTCGAAGATAAGAATTTCCTGCTATGTTGCAATTATTTTATCTAGCTTACAAATACTGGTAGGAATTTTAACTCTAATAAATAACGTACCAATATATCTGGCAAGTATTCATCAAGCAAATGCTACTTTATTATATATTTCTATTCTTTTTAGTATATTTACATTGTCATATGATTTTAAAAAATAAATGAAATATCTAATAGCAATTCTTTTTTTTATTTGTTTTTCCCAAGCTACAGCAGAAACAATTAAGATTCCTAAGAATAATAAAATTTTATTTGATATAATCCGAAAAAATAAAACAATTGGCTCGCACATAATTAATTTTAAAAAAGAAAATGGAATATTAAATGTGGATATTAAAGTTGATATTAAAGTTAAGCTTGGTTTTATTACTCTATATAAATACAGTCATGAGAACAACGAAAATTGGGAAAAATCTGAACTTATAAGTATTTCAACAAAATCATTAACTAATTCAAAGAAAAAATACATTGTAAATGGGGAACAAAAAAATGACAAATTTGAATTTTACGGAATTGACGGACGTAATATTGTAGAAAGAAATATTGTTCCTATAAGTTATTGGAATGTTAACTTACTAAAAAGAAAAAATTTTTTGGATACTCAAAAGGGGATAATAAGAGAGTTCACTTTAAGTCAATTAGATAGTGAAAAAATAATTTTCGATAATAATGAAGTTGAATGTATAAAGTATGAAATAAAAATTATTACCAAACATAGTAGTGATGAAAAACCATTTCCTATTATATACGTATGGTATGATAATAATGGCGAATTAATGAAACTATTTTTTAACAGTCCAGAGGATAATTCTAAAATAGATTATGTTAGGATAAAATAATGGATAAGAAAAAAATTATCTGGATCGCCGGAGGTTCGACCGGTATAGGAAGAGCTACTGCTATTGAATTCATTAAAAATGGATGGACAGTCATAATTAATGCCCGCAATAAAGATAATCTTAGAATATTAAAAGATCATACATTAAAATTAAATCTTGAAGGTGTTCTTTATACATTCGAATGCGACAATAGAGAAAAAAATGATTTGGCAAGAATGATATCTAATATAGAAGAATCAATAGGAGCGATAGATATTGCTATGCTGAATGCAGGAACAACGCATCCGTATTCTGATGATTTTAATCTTGAATATTATAATCACGTTGTGAAAACTAATATTTTATCAACTTTAAACTGCATAGATGCGGTTTATCCTTTTTTTAAAAATCGAAAGAGTGGACATATATCAATTGTTTCCTCTATGGTCGGATTTAGAGGATTGCCCAGAGGATCAGCTTATACTATGACTAAAGCAGCATTAATTAATCTTGCAGAATCATTGAACTTTGATTTAAAAAAAATAGGCATCCGCGTTTCGCTGATTAATCCAGGATTTATTAAAACACCTCTAACTGATAAAAATACATTTCCGATGCCATTTTTAAAATCTCCTGAATATGCTGCAGAAAAAATATATAATGGCCTTATAAAATCAAAAAAATTTGAAATTATTTTTCCATATTCATGGTTTATAATAATGAAAACACTAAGAATACTTCCTTATAGAATTTATTTTTATATAGTAAAAAAGTTTACAGGACTTTAATTGGTAAATTTTTGATTGTACTAGTTACTTAAACTGCTTTATTCTAGTATCATAAAATATGGAACAAAATGAAAACCTAAAAAATATTCTTAATCATTTTGAGGAAGAACATCGCGATTTAGATGAAATTATTCATCAAATGTACGCAAACAAAACAATTAATTTAATGCAAATTAAAAGACTTAAAAAGAGAAAATTATTATTAAGAGATAAAATTATTAAACTAAAAAATCAAATAGAACCAGATATTATAGCATAATAGATCACAATATTAGTTAAGTTATTAATTTTATAATTACCTAAAGATTGCAGTTAAAGTTTTTTTTATTTTTGGAAAAATTGAAGTATTCTTAATTTGCTTTAATAGAAATTTTTCAGTTTTTTCTATACTTTTGCTTTCATCATTTAACCAATAAATTATTGTCGAACTATATATTTTGGACAAAATTAGTCTTTTTGTATAATAATTAAAGTCTGTAGATCTATCACCTGCTATGTACCAGATATTATCCACTGTAGCATAAAGTGTTCTTATCCCTAGTAAAAAATTTTGAGGTCTAGCCAATACTCCAAGAGTTCTTCTGACTAACTCTTTATCTTTGGAGTTTATTTGTAAGCGAAGTCTAATTATTTCAAATATCTTTTTATGAGTTGTCAATTTATGCAAGTTCTCATTTTTTTTTAATATTTTGATCATTAAATCTTCTGATTCTTGTATATAAAATTTTAAAAGATCAATATATCCTTCTGGAAAAAGAACTTTGATTTCATATTCTTTAGAATTTAATTCTTCAGCAATCTCTTTAAATATATGATCACTCCAACCTTCAACCATAATATGTTTTTTTGATAATTCTAGAATTTGAAATCTTTTTTTTTGTAGACTATTTTGATTCATTTTCTTTTATTACATTTTTTTTTATTTCATCAGCAAAACCAAAATCTTCAGGACTTGTTAATTTGGAAGTAAAAAGTATTCCATCTAAATGATCGCATTCGTGTTGAATTACACGTGCCTCTAATCCATCTGCGTCCTTTTTTATTATTTTTCCATTTAGATCATAACCTTTATAAGTAATTTTTTTATATCTTCTTACCTTTCCAAGCATACCAGGAATTGATAGGCACCCCTCCCAATCATCTTCATAATCTTCACTAATTTTTTTATATGATGGATTAATTAAAGAAATAATTTTTTGGCCTTCATCATTTATTTGATTATTATCTTCAAAGGAACGGAATATAATTACCCTTTTGCTTAGATGCACCTGAGGAGCTGCCAAACCCAAGCCGTCCGCATCTAATAATGTTTCTGCCATATTTAATATTAAATTTTTTAAATCATTTTTTGATATTTTTACTACAGGGCTTGCTTTGGCAAATAAAACGGGATGGCCAATTTTAGCTATTTTTAATATAGACATAATTAATACTAATATAGATGGATTTTTAAGGATTCAATTTTAAAATACTTATTTTTTAATTATTTATCAAAGATATTTGCATATTTCATTGACCTGTGTTAATTAACGCAACCTCAATGGAGATAAATTGGTTTTAGAAGTAACAGTAAAAGATAATAATTTAGAACAAGCGCTACGCAATCTTAAGAAAAAGATGCAAAGAGAAGGGCTTTATAGGGAGATGAAGCTTAGAAAATATTATGAAAAGCCTTCATTAAAAAGAGCGAGAGAGAAAACCGAATCAATTAGAAGATATAGAAAACTTCAAAGAAAGAATTCGGATATATAACTTTATATATTATCTAAAGATTTAACAATATCTTCACACATCTTTTTTGCATCACCAAATAGCATTGTAGTGTTGTTTCTGTAAAAAAGATCATTATCAACTCCGGAATAACCTGTTGCTAAAGAGCGCTTAACAAAAAGAACTGTGCCAGATCTCTCAACATCTAGTATTGGCATTCCATAAATAGGACTTGATTTATCACTTTTTGCTGAAGGATTGGTAACATCATTTGCCCCGATTACAAAACTTACCTCAGTCATTGGAAAGTCAGGATTTATTTCTTCTAATTCTAAAACCTCATCATAAGAAACATTGGCCTCAGCTAATAAAACATTCATATGACCAGGCATTCTTCCCGCAACTGGATGGATTGCATATCTTACTTTTATCTTTTCCCTTTTAAGTATGTCACACATCTCTCTTAAAGCATGCTGAGCTTGAGCAACAGCCATTCCATAACCCGGGACAATAATTACTGACTCAGAGTTTTTAAGAATATATGCAGCATCTTCTGCATTACCTTGCCTGAAAGTTTTATCAGAATCTTTTTCAGATTGAGTTTGAGACTGTTCTCCTCCAAAACCTCCTAATATCACACTTATGATTGATCTGTTCATACCTTTGCTCATAATATAACTTAAAATTGCCCCCGAAGAACCAACAAGAGCTCCTGTAATAATTAATAAATTATTACTTAAGGTGAAGCCTATTCCGCATGCCGCCCAACCTGAATAAGAATTTAACATCGATATTACAACAGGCATATCCGCACCACCAATTGGAATAACTACTAAAATCCCAAATAATATGGAAATAATAACTATTATCCAAAAGTATGACTCAATCTCATTTGCAACAAAAAATAAAATCAAAATCAAAATAACTAGAAGCAACAAGCCATTTAGTGCATGTTGAAATTTAAAAGTTACAGGATTGCCTGAAACCAACCCTTGTAGTTTACAGAATGCTAGTACTGATCCAGAAAAAGTAACCGCTCCTATGAATAAACCTATACTCATTTCAACAAGGCTACTTCTATGAATATCGCCAAAATTACCTATTCCAAATGCTTCAGGCCTATAAAAAGCTGCCGCAGCTACGAAAACAGCGGCCAAACCAACCAAACTGTGAAAAGCAGCTACTAATTGAGGAAGTGCAGTCATTTTAATTCTTAAAGCAATTAATGTGCCGATTGATCCTCCTATAATAATTGCTATTGAGATTTCAAAATAATTAATAACAATTTTTGTAGATAATGTTGTAATTACAGCCAGCGCCATACCAGCAATACCATAGATATTGCCCCTTCTTGAAGATTCAGGGTGCGACAAACCTCTTAAAGAAAATATAAAAAGAACTGCAGAAATTAAATATAATATTAGAGTGAGATCGCTTGACATATTAAACTATTTATTTTTTGTTTTTTTCTTAAACATTGAGAGCATTCTATAAGTAACTATAAAACCACCAAATATATTTACTGATGCTAATACTACTGCTATTAAACCAAAAATCTTCGCTATGTTATTATCTAAAGGACCCGCAGCATATAATGCTCCTACAATTATTACGCTTGAAATTGCATTTGTAACGCTCATTAAAGGCGAGTGAAGTGCTGGTGTAACTGACCATACTACATAATATCCAATAAAACATGCTAAAACAAAAACAGTCAGGCCACTAATAAAAACTGATGAGTTCGTAAATTCAAAAATTTCCATTATTTAAAACCTTCCAATATAACTTTACCATTATGGGTAATAACAACAGCATTAATGATTTCATCCTGCCAGTCGAACTTAATTTTTTTATTTTCAATATCAACTATTAATGGCAAAAAACTTGTCAAGTTTTTTGCATATAATGAAGAAGCATCTTTTGCAACTCTACCTTGCATATTAGAGTATCCAATTATCCTTATATTGTTGTGATTTACGACTTCATCTATCTTGCTTAAAGGACAGTTGCCGCCAGTTTCCACAGCCAAATCTACAATTATAGATCCTGGTTTCATACTCATTACCATTTCTTCAGTCACTAGTGTAGGTGCGGAACGTCCTGGAATAAGGGCAGTGCATATCACAATATCTTGTTTTTTAAGTGTTTCTGCAATTAACTTAGATTGTTTTTCTTTAAATTTATTACTCATTTCTTTAGCATATCCACTTGAAGTTTCAGCGTTTTTTGCCTCATCATCATCGACCATAATAAACTTTGCCCCTAAACTCTCTACCTGCTCTTTAACTGCAGGTCTAACATCAGTTGCTGAAACTACCGCTCCTAAGCGTTTTGCTGTTGCTATCGCCTGGAGACCTGCTACTCCTGCTCCTAAAACCATAACCTTTGCTGGATTAATCCTACCAGCTGCAGTCATCATCATTGGAAATGCTTTATTAAATTCATAAGAAGCATCAATGACTGACCTATATCCAGCAAGATTTGCTTGAGAGGATAAAACATCCATACTTTGAGCCCTGCTTATACGAGGAATTAATTCCATAGCAATAGATGTTATTTTATATTCTTTTAAAGAAACCAATAAGTCTTTATTCTTATACGGATTTATTGAACCTATAAGAGTTGTATTATGATTAAATTTTTTTAAATCATTTATTGGAGGTAGTTGAACTACTAAACACACCTCAACAGATTCTAAACATTTGTTTCTATCAGTTATATTTGCACCGACATTTTCAAAATCTTTATTTAGATAACCAGACCTAAGACCAGCATTTTTTTCTATATAAACTTCAAAACCTAGTTTTTTTAAAGTTCTTACACTTTCAGGAGTGGTTGCCACCCTGGTTTCAAATTTATCAATTTCTTTTAGAACAGATAATTTCATAAAATATTCTTTTGGATATTTATATATGTTTATAGATATAGCTTAGCATTTTTTAAAGTTTTTTGTTGACGTATATCTACATCTTTGATCGAAAAACCATCAATTAGTTCGTTAAATATCCTATACCAATTTAACTCCGCTTTTAGATGCATAAATATTGAACCCAAACCTACTGCTGCTCTGTCCATAAATACAAACTCTCTAGGTGGCCTTATTCCGCCTATCTTTCGAAGTTCTTTATGAACTTCTGAAGCTACATTTGCCCCATACACTCCACTTTCATTCTCCTGAATTTTTTGTTTTTTATCCTGCATTAAAGGTGCATAAACAAATTGCGCCCATTTGTTTAAAACTTCAAGTTTTCTTCTTGTGATATCCGTAAATCCCCATTGTTCATAAGCATATACAGCTTTATCAGCATTATTATCTTTTAAGGCGTTATAAAGATTAATAACGCCACTGATAAATTTTCCATCAAAAAAACGCATACATCCAAAATCAAACAAATTAATAGATAAATCTTCACGTACAGTATAGTTGCCAAGATGTGGGTCGCCATGAATTATTCCGAATTTATAAAATGGAAGATACCAAGATAAAAACATATTTTTTGCTATAATGTTTCTTTCTTTTAAAGTTCTATTTTTAAAATCTAAAAGATTTTTCCCCCTTAACCATTCCATTGTAATTAATCTTGATGTTGATATTTTATTATAAACTTTTGGGATATGAACATATTTTTTTTGTTTAAAAATTTCATTAAAAACAATCATAGATTTTTTTTCTCTATCATAATCTAATTCTTCTAAGAGTCTGTCAGTTACCTCTTTATATATTTCATCAGTTTTTATAGCTTTATTATATGATTGATATATTGATAACAGTAAGTTAAATTGATTTAGATCTGCTTTTATAGCTGATAGCATATCTGGATATTGCAATTTGCATGCTACTGTACTTCCATCTTTTAATTTTGCTTTATGAACCTGTCCTAACGATGCCGCCCTAGAAGCTATTCTATTAAATTGACTAAATTTTTTTTGCCAATCCGCTCCCAGCTCTCCATTCATTCTTCTTTTGACAAAAAGCCATCCCATAGAAGGGGCATTACTTTGAAGTTCAGTAAATTCTTTGGTGTATTCTGGAGGAAGTATATCCGGAATTGTGGCTGTTAACTGGGCAATTTTCATTATAGGACCCTTAATGTTTCCTAGTGCAAGACTTAAATTTTTTGCATGCTTATTGTTATCAAATGAAAGTCCTAGATATTTTTCTCCTGCAAACTTAGAGGCTATTCCCCCAACTACGCCACCAACCTTAGCATATCTTTTGATTTTTTTTGAAAGTTTTGGCTTTTCAGATATCTTATCTTTTAACATTTATGATTCTAATTCCTCTAATTCGGTAATTAATTTATTAATTACTTCCAGACCAAATTTCCAAAACAATTTATTCGAAGGATTAAGTTTGAAGGGTTTTAATAAATCTTTATAATTTTTACTACCTCCTGCACGCAAGAGATTCATATAATTAACTTCAAAATTTTTAGGAGATTTTTCATATTTAGAATATAAAGTATTTACCAAACAGTCTCCAAATGCATATGCATAAACATAAAAAGGCGTATGAATAAAATGTGGTATGTATGCCCAATAATACTTATATTCATTTTGAAGTTTAATTGATGGACCAAGACTTTCTGATTGAACTTTCATCCAAATCTGGCATATATTATCAGTTGTTAATTCTGATAATTTTCTCCTAGTGTGAAGTTCTTTTTCAAATTCAAAAAATGCAATTTGTCTAACTACTGTGTTTAGCATATCTTCTACTTTATTAGCAATTATAGCCTTTCTGTTAACCGGATCTTTCTCTTTTGATAATAGATTCCTAAATGTTAGCATTTCTCCAAAAACACTTGCTGTTTCTGCAAGAGTCAATGGTGTCGAAGAATTAAAATGACCCTGCTCTGCAGCTAAATATTGATGTATTCCATGGCCAAGTTCGTGAGCAAGTGTAGAAACATCTCTAAATTTGCCTTGGTAATTTACTAATATATATGGATGTACTGATGGTACCGTTGATGCAGAAAAAGCACCAGATTGCTTGCCTCTTCTTACCGGGGCATCAATCCATGATTTTTCAAAAAAGATTTCGACAATTTTAGACATTTCATTACTAAAACTTCCATATGATTCGATAACAATTTCTTTGGCTTCTTTCCAACTATAAGTCTTATTAAGATAAAATGGCAATGGGGCATTTCTATCCCAATATGATAATTGTTTCTTATTTAACCATTTTGCCTTTAGATAATAGTATCTATGTGAAAGTTTAGGGTAATAATTTTTTACAGATTTAGACAATGAATCAATAACTTCATCCTCAACTAAATTTGATAGATTCCTAGAACTTACCGAGTTATTAAAATTTCTCCAATCATCATTAATGCTTTTATCTTTTGCTAGATTATTAGAAATAGAAGTAAATATATTAATATTATTTTTTAATGTTAAACTTATTGATTGTGCAGCATTTTTTCTTTTTTGTGAATTTGAATCGGATAAATAATTAAAGATTTCTGTGCTTAATAAATTTTTTCCTTCAAAAGGAAATCTCATTGAAGCCATCATTTCATCAAATAATCTTATCCATGCCAAAGAAGATGTTATATTTTTATCCTGGAGTATTTTCTCTAAATCTTTGCTTAATTGATGTTTTTTAAACATTCTAGAGTTACTTATCCAGTTTTTATATTTTTTTAATTTTATAGAGTTAAGATATCGATTCATTTTTTTTTCTTCGATCAAATTCAATTCTAAATTAAAAAAAATTGTACTTGAATGGTATTTAGTTACCTTCTCTTTTATTGTCTGAAAAAAAATTTTATTCTTTTCATTTTGCATATCTTCTGCAAATAGCAAGTGCGCATAAGATAAAATTTTACATATCATTTCATCAATTATTTCAATTTTAGTTATAGCTTTTAAAAGTTTATTGGGATCTAGCTCTTTAACCTTCCCTTCATATTCTTTTTCGAAATTCTTGGATAATTTTTTTATTTTTAAAAGATCTTTATTTATTTTTTGTGAATTAATACCCTTATAGATATCGTTTAAATTCCAGGTAGGGAGCCTGCCCAAATTGATACTCTTGATATTTTTTCTTTTTTTCAGCATAATAATTAAGTTCAATTTTTATAATGGAAAATATATGTTATAGTGGATATAGTTAAATATTGCTATAATTCCAAGAAAGATAATTGAATATATGGATTTTAAAAAATTTAATAGTTTAAGTTCTTTGTACTTCTCTCAGGTAAAAGATATGGGCGACAAACCACATCTTTGGAGAAAAATAAATGGAAAATATGAAAATTTAACTTGGAATCAAACTAATCATATTATTGAAAATCTCGCGTCTGGATTAATCAATTATGGATTGTTAAAAGGTGACAGAATTTTTCTATGTAGTGAAAATAGACCTGAATTCTTTATGTCGGACCTTGCCATTATGGCATCAGGTGGAATAACTGTTCCGGCTTATACTACTAACACTGCTGCAGACCATGAATATATCATTAAGCACAGTGGGGCTAGAGCGGCTATAGTTTCAAATATGGATATAGCAAAAAAAGTATTTCCAGCCATAGCATCTTCTAAATGCGAATTCATTATTATAATGGAAGATAACATATCAATTTCAGATAATTCAATTACTGCCTATGAATGGAAAAAATTTATTAATGAAGGTGAAAAAACAAGGAAAGATATTGCGAGTATTTGGAGTACTCAAAAACGCTCTGATACAGCATGTATAATATATACTTCTGGAACAGGAGGTTATCCTAAAGGTGTTATGTTAAGCAACGGGGCTATACTGCACAACTGTTTTGGCGCTGATGATCTTCTAAAAGAAGTTATTTCTGATTTAAATCCTATCAATTTTTTATCATGGTTGCCTCTATCTCATTCGTATGAACATACAATTCAATTTTTAATGACTGGATGGGGTGCTCAAACTTATTATGCAGAAAGTACTGAAAAACTTTTAACTAATATGGGGGAATCTAAACCTCACATTATGTGTGCTGTCCCTAGATTTTATGAAACTTTATATTCAAAGATTTCAACAGGCCTAAAAAATCAAAATTTTATTAAGAGAGCTTTATTTTCGAAAACTATAGAATTGGGCAAGAAGATTTATAATAATCAAAAGTTATCAAAAATTGAATTAAGTATAAATTCAATACTTGACAAGCTTGTAAGAAAAAAAGTTAAGGGAAGATTTGGAGGAGAAATAAGATGCCTTGTTTCAGGTGGTTCGGCGCTTAATTTCGAGGTTGGTATATATCTTAGCGCTCTGGGCTTACCATTGCTTCAAGGATACGGACAAACCGAAACAGCTCCTGTTGTTAGCACAAACCCAATATCAAAAATTAAAATAGATACAGTTGGAATTCCTCTCACAGGTGTAGATGTAAAAATTGCTGAAGATGGCGAGATTCTTGTTAAGGGTGAAAATGTTATGAATGGTTATTGGAATGACCCCGAGGCTACATCTAAAACTCTAATTGAAGGTTGGATACATACAGGTGATGTAGGTGAAATTGATGAAGAGGGTTATATTAAAATCACAGATAGAAAAAAGGATATAATAGTTAATTCTGGAGGAGATAATATCTCCCCATCCCGAATTCAAGAAAAATTAGAATTTGAACCAGAAATTGAACAGTCAATGATTTACGGAGATTATAAAAATTTCTTAGTTGCAATCATAGTTCCAAACGAAGAATACATTAAGTCTTGGGCAAAAGATAATAACAAAGATGCTAATCTTATAAAATTATCAGGTGACAAAGATTTGCACAGTTATTTTTCAAAAATAATTGAAAGAGTAAATAATAAACTATCGACAATAGAAAAAGTTCGTAAATTTATAATTGCTAAAGAGTCATTTACAGTAGATAATAAAATGATGACTCCAACTATGAAGGTTAGAAGATTTCAAATAATTGGCAAATATGGGGAAGAATTAGAGTCATTGTATAGTTAATTGTCTTTTAAATTTTTTCTAATTTCTAATTTTTCCTTCGATGCTTCAACTTGATATTTGGATTTCCACACCTGGTAAGGCATTCCATAAATTATTTCCCTAGCTTTCTCATAATCAATATCTTTTTCGCTATCTTTTGAAGCTTCTACGTACCACTTTGCAAGACAATTTCTGCAGAATCCTGCCAAGTTCATTATATCTATATTCTGCAAGTCCGTTCTTTTACGAAAATGATCAATTAACCTTTCCATCATTTGCGCATATATTTCTTTCTTATTATTATCCATTTTGTTAAATTCTACTTTTTTACTATATAAGTTTAGTATATTATTTATAATATATAATGAAGCGTAATCGCAAGTCAAAAATTTTATCCACGCTCGGACCATCCACTTCAAATAAAGAAATTATTAAAAATCTTTTTATTTCTGGAGCAGATATATTTAGATTAAATTTTTCACATGGTTCTTTGGAGAATCATCGTATTAACTATAATCACATAAGAAGTGTTGAAAAAGAAGTAAATAGACCAATTTGTGTAATTGCAGACCTACAAGGACCTAAATTAAGGGTAGGTGAATTTGAAAAAAAAGAAATAAATCTTAAGAAGGGTGCGGAGTTTAAATTTGACTTAATTAATAAACCTGGAAACATAGACAGGGTTTATTTTCCCTATCCGGAGGTATATGAAAGTTTAACACCTAATTCTATAGTACTAATTAACGATGGAAAAATACGTGCTCAGGTTATTACTCAAAATAAAGATTCCTTAATTATGGAAATTATGAATAATGGGATAATCTCAAACAATAAGGGTGTAAATATACCTGATGTTGAACTACCAATCTCATCTTTAACAACAAAAGATATGACAGATTTAGGAAAAGCTCTTGATATGGGAGTGGACTGGATTGCATTATCTTTCGTTCAAACAAGTAATGATGTAGAAAGTCTAAAAAAAATAGTTGGTGATAAAGCGTTAATAATGGCTAAAATCGAAAAACCTTCCGCTGTAAAGAATTTAGATGCCATATTAGATGTTAGTGACGGAGTAATGATAGCAAGGGGTGATCTTGGAGTTGAACTTGCGCCTGAGAAAATTCCGTCAATCCAAAAAAATATAATACGCAAAGCGAGGGAGACTGGAAAGCCAGTCGTTGTGGCTACACAGATGTTAGAAAGTATGATTAATAATCCTGTCCCAACAAGAGCTGAGTCTTCTGATGTAGCTACTGCAATTTATGATGGTGCTGATGCGGTGATGTTGTCTGCAGAAACTGCAATAGGAAAATATCCAGTAGAGTCAGTTTCTATTATGAATAAAATTATAGAGAGTGTTGAAAACGATGATAAAAATTACTCAAATGAAATCCAGATGCAAAATCGTCATAATAAATCTGCAACTGATGCTATAACTTCAGCAGCTGATACAATTTCAAGAAATGCGCAAGCGGCTGTAATAGTTACTTTTTCTGTTAGTGGAAGTACTACTTTAAGACTAGCTAGAGAAAGATGCCCTGTCAGAGTTGTAGGAATATCTCCATCTATACATGTTGCAAGAAAGTTATGTATTGTGTGGGGAGTGCATTCATGTGTGGGAGATGATGCGCAAAATACTAGAGAGATGGTAAGTAACGCATGCACAATTATAAAAAACGAGGGTCTTGCTAAAAATGGCGATAGTATAGTAATTACAGCTGGCGTTCCTTTTGGCAATGCAGGAAGTACTAACTTATTAAGAATTGCTAAGATAATTGATGAATAAATTTATTTAAGATTATTACAGGCACGAATTATTCTCATACAAGCATCTTTTAAAATAGTCTCAGAGGTAGCATATGAAATACGAAAAAATGGTGATAAACCAAATGCTGACCCGTGGACACCTGCAACACCCTCAGATTCTAACATATAATTCATAAAATCCTCATCCGTCTTTATGGTTTCGCCATTAGGTGTAATTTTATTTATACAACCACTGCAGTTTGGGTAAACATAGAATGCCCCTGTTGGAGTTGAACAAGTGATTCCCTTGGCTTTGTTTAACATTTCTACCAACATATCGCGTCTTTTCTGAAATGCATTATTATGTTCTGTAATAAAACCCTGGTCACCATTTAAAGCTTCTACTGCTGCGGCCATAGTGATTGATGAAGTTGAAGTAGTACTTTGAGATTGTATTTTATTCATTGCAGATATTATTTCAGCAGGGCCACCAACATATCCTAAACGCCATCCTGTCATACAATATGCTTTTGATACTCCATTCATTGTTAAAGTTCTATCTTTTAACCTGGGTTCAACTTGAGCAATCGTATAAAATTTATTTTTCTCATAAATAATTTTTTCATAAATATCATCAGTTAAAATTAGAATTTGAGGATGCTTAATTAATATTTTAGCAATTGATTGCAATTCCTCTAAACTATACATTGACCCTGTTGGATTGCTGGGACTATTTAGCATAAACCACTTTGTTTTCTCAGTAATATTTTTTTCTAATTGTTCAGCAGTTATTTTAAAATCATTATCTTGTTCACATTTCACGATCACAGGAACTCCATCAGCTAATAGGGCTATATCAGGATAGCTTACCCAATAAGGTGCGGGAATTATTACTTCATCTCCCTCATTAATCGTAGCCATCATAGCATTAAAAATTATATGTTTGCCTCCTACTCCAACAGTGATTTCATCCTTAGAATATATTAAATCATTATCATTTTTATATTTATTAATAATAGCTTCTTGAAGCTCAACTGTGCCCTTACCAGGAACATATCTTGTCTCACCTTTTTGCATAGCCCGGATAGCTGCTTCTTGAATATTTTTAGGAGTATCAAAATCTGGTTCTCCAGCTGCAAGAACTAACACATCCCTTCCTTCAGCTCTTAATGAGTTAGCCTTAACATTAACTGCTACAGTAAGCGAGGGCCTAATTTTTTTTATTCTTTCAGATATAAATTCTTTCATCTTATTTTATAATTACCTTATTAATTAATTTTATGATATCTTTTTTCTAACTTCGTTTAAAATTTTATCAATAGTAGGTGTTTTAATTCCAACCAAGCCGCCAATCTCTTGCACTGTTACTATAAGAGAATCTAATTCTAATTGTTTTCCTTTCTCATAATCTTGTAACATTGATGTTTTATGGGCTCCAACTTTTGCTGCACCCTCAATCCTTTGTTCAATTTTTATATTAAGTGGGACTCCTAATTTATCCATAATTAAACTTGCTTCATTCATTGCATTGTAAGCAATTTTTTTATTTTCTTCTTTTGATATTAGAACATCAAGAGTACTACCTGTAATTACACTTAGTGGATTGAATGCAAGATTTCCAATAAGTTTAGTCCAAATTTCTTGTCTTATGTTACTGCGGATTGGAGCCTTAAGTTTAGCCGCCGACAAGGCCTTGCTAATCTTTAATATTCTTTGGCTGTGTTCGCCACTTGGCTCTCCCAATGAAAAACGAGTGCCTTCTATATGTTTTATGACCCCAGGGTATAAAATTTCAGTAGCTGGATAAACAACACACCCTATGATTCTTTCGGGTTTAATAAAATTCCACTGGTCATTCTCAGGATCAATACATCTAATGCGATAATTATTAAATTTACCTGGTGTATTAAAAAAATACCACCAAGGAATACCATTATATGCGGTAATAACAGAAGTATTTTCATGAAAAATTTTAGTTATTTGCTTTACAATTACTGGAATTGAATACGCCTTTAAAGTAATAAAAATGTAATCCATTTTACCAAATTCTTCAATGGAATCTGAGCATTTTGGATTACAAATAATCTTTTTATTATTTTCTATGATAGAAAGACCATTCTTTTTCATTGCCTCTAAATGATTACCCCTTGCAATAAGATAAACGTCAAATCCTGCTTTAATTAACTTTGTACCTAAATAACCTCCAGTTGCACCAGCTCCAATAATGCAGATTTTCATTTATCTAATCCTAAAGTTTTAGCCAAACCTATCCTCTGAAGCTTTCCTGTGTTTCCTTTTGGTATTTCTTGCAAAAAAACTATCTTTTTAGGAATTTTAAAAGTTGCCAATTTATCACCAAGAAACAATTTAATTTCTTTTTCTGTCAAATTATGATTTTCTTTTAATACCACAGCTGAAGCAATATCTTCTCCAAGCTTTTTATGAGGTATTGAAAATGATACAACCTGAAAAACACTTTTATGTTTCATAATAGCATCATCAATTTCTAGTGGAGAAATTTTTTCTCCTCCTTTATTAATAATTTCTTTAATTCGACCGGTAATCTTAAGAAAGCCCTCATCATCAAAAAAACCTTCATCTCCAGTACGAAACCATCCTTTTATAAAAGATTCTTTATTTGCTTTTGAATTATTAATATAACCCGTGGTAACATTTTTTCCTTTAATAACTATTTCTCCTGTCTTCCCAATATTTAAAATTTTATTATGTTTATCCATAATTGACACCGATGGTCCTGCAGCAAAACCTACTTTCGATGATTTTCTTTTTCCTGGGGGCAGATGATTACTAGTCATTTGATGGGAAGCTTCTGTCATGCCGTAAGATTCTATAACCGGACAATTGAATGCTTGTTCTATCTCTTTCATTGTCGTAGTTGACAATGGTGCTGAACTTGATCTTATAAATCTAAATTTATTATTTTTAATAATATCTATATTTTTGTTTGCTCTAGACATTATTGCCTGGTGCATTGCTGGAACAGCACTATACCATGTTGGCGAAAAAACTTTTACCCACATAAAAAACTTTAAGGCATTAAAGCCAGGCGAGGTAAAAATACTCCCGCCAGAATAAAGGGAGGCAAGAAGCAGACAGGCTATCCCATGAATATGAAATAATGGCATTACATTTATACAGCTATCATTTCTATTAAGGCTTAACGTTTGAACAATATTTTTTGCTGATGTGCAAAGATTTAAATGACTTAAGGGAACCATTTTTGGTTTAGAGGTTGTTCCGGAGGTATGCAGAATTAGAGCGTTATCTTCCGGCAATATATCTTCATATTTATCAATAGGTTTATTTTTATCTTTATCAGCAGATTCGATATTAAATTTACCGGCAGGATCGCTATTATCGAAATCTAACCAAAAAATTTTTATATTATTATTTGATGCTATTTCAATTACAGGAGAATTTGAGCCCTTTTCAACTATTAAGGCCTTTGGTTTAAGATCATTGAGAAAAAAACTAAATTCGGATGATGTATAATTTGGATTTAAAGGCGCCGCACAGCAATTGCTGGCAGTTGCTATAAAAGAAGATGCCATTTCAGGCCCATTTTGCAAAATTATAGCTACTGTATCATTTTTTTTGACTTGATGATTCTGAAAAAAGATTTTTGTTGAAATAATTTGTTTCTTTAAATCCGCAAAAGTAAAAACTGGGCGATTTTCTGCCTTTATATATGTTTTATTGTCATTAAAATAATCAACAATTTCTGGTATTGTTTGCATTTGATTTTAGTAATTGATCTTTATATTGTCTACAATAAATAAAATAATTACAAGAATAATAATAAAAAAATGACAAATATTCATTGGTTGGGCGCGGGTTTATCTTCAATTCCTGGAATCAGGAGGATAGCATCTAATGATCAAAATATTACTGTTTGGAATAGAACTTTAGAAAAAGCTAAAAAAAGCATTAATCATGTTGATTCATCAAATGTGATTGCAAAAAAATTGGATTTTGAATTATTAGAAAATGAGATTCAAAAAGGAGATGTTGTTGTCTCACAATTATCCGCGAATATGCATATTGATGTTGCAAATCTTTGTTTAAAAAAAAATGCACATTTTTTATCATCAAGTTATTTATCAGAAGAAATTAAAAGTTTAGATAATGAAGTAAAATCCAAAAATCTTGTTTTTATGAGTGAGGTTGGTCTAGATCCTGGAATAGATCATTTATTTACTCATTTGCTAGTAGATGATCTAAATCAGCAACATTTATCTGACATTTCAGTAATTTACAAATCTTACTGTGGAGGAATACCTGCAGAACAAAACGAATTTAAGTATAAATTCAGTTGGTCCCCAATAGGCGTACTAAAGGCATTAAAAAATCCTGCCGAATTTATAAGTGAATATAAAGAGCAAAGAATCTTAAAACCTTATGAAAGTATTTCAAATTATAAAATAAGTAATGAAATTTTTGAAGCTTATCCAAATCGTAATTCATTGCCATATATAACAGAATATTTATTTCCAAAATCATGGAAAATTAAAGAGTTTGTTAGAGGTACTTTAAGATTACAAGGGTGGTCCAAGGCATGGTCAGAAATTTTTACTATCCTTAATTCGAATGAAGATAACGTAGAAGATAAAATTATCAAAAAAAGTGATGAACTATGGTCTAAATTTAAGTATGAAAGCAGTGAATATGATAGAGTTGTGCTTTGGGTTAATCTTGAGGCTGAAAAAGATGGTGAGATCATCTGGTCCGGAACCTATCATATTGATGAGAAGGGTTTTGGCGAAAACACTGCAATGGCAAAGCTAGTATCTATAACCCTTAGCGCAGCTCTAGATTTAGTAGTTGAAGGGCAAATAAATCCTGGAGTTCAGGCTGCTCCTTCTGACAGAGATATAATAAACTATTTTTTTAAAATTTTATCAGAAAATTCAATTAAAATAAATCGTATTTAGCTTGATATTTATTGATATAGATAATGAAAAATATTGGAATCATTAAAGAATCACGAAGGGACGAGAAACGTGTACCCTTAATACCATCACAAGTTAAGAACTTAATAAATAAATATTCAGATCTGAAAATCACGGTCCAACCTTCAAGTCACAGATGTTTTATTGACAAGGAATATGAAAAAATGGGAGCAATAATTGATAATAATCTTGATAAATGCGATCTAATATTAGGAGTTAAAGAAATTGAACCAAGCTTGTTGATTCCGTCCAAGACCTATATTTTTTTCTCTCATACTAGCAAAATAAAATCAGATTACTCAGCTGCAGCTCAAGGAACACCGGGTATGGATAAAAAAGAATTGCTAAAAGAAATTTTACAAAAAAATATAACATTAATTGATTATGAAAATATTCGTGATAACCAAAGCAATCGTTATCTGGGTTTTGGCAGATTTGCAGGTATAGTTGGATGTTATAATTCACTAAATTTATATCTAGAGAGAATTGGAGAATCAGCTATGCCAAGAGCATATATAGAAGATTCATTTAAAAAAATAAAAGATAATATTAGTAAAAAAAATTTTGATAATGCAAAAATATTAGTAACTGGTGACGGAAGAGTTGCCAAAGGGGTATTAGAATTTTTAAGTTTTGCAAACATAGATGCAGTTGAGCCAGGTGAATTTAATAGTTATAATAAATCTAAGTCTGTTTACTGTAATCTGCCGACATCTTTATATGTAAAATCAAAAAATAATAGAGAGTTTAATCTGCAAAACTTTATTCAATATCCAGATATGTATGCTTCAAGTTTAGAGGATTATTTACCATATGCAACATTGTTAATAAGCGCTCACTATTGGGATCCAAAATCCCCAGTGCTGTTTAATAAAAAAAATGTACAGAATTATAAGAATTTAATTGCAATAGGCGATATCACTTGTGATATAAATGGCTCAATTCCAACTACGTTAAGATCTTCAACGATTGAAAAGCCATATTTTTATATTGATAGAGATTCATTAGAAGAAGTAAAAAATGATAAGAATTCTCTGGCTATAATGGCTGTAGACAACTTGCCCTCTGAGCTTCCAAAGAATTCAAGCGAGGAATTTGGGGGAGGCATGGTGTCAGAAGTAATACCTTTTATAATTGAAAAAGATGATGGAAGAATAATGAATGCTACAATATGCTCAAATGGAAAGTTTTGTCGCTCTTATGAATACTTAAATGACTATATAAACAATTAATGGCACAATCTTTAAAAACAAAAAAAATTCAAAAGAACGATAATTCTGGTATTTTTAAAATAGAAAGCTCATTTATTCCTAACGGAGATCAACCAAATGCAATAAAAAAACTAGTACATGGTATTAATAAAGGCGAAATGGAACAGGTATTACTTGGGGTAACTGGATCTGGAAAGACTTTTACAATGGCTAAAATAATTGAATTTGTTCAACGTCCGACTTTGATAATGGCTCCAAACAAAACGTTAGCTGCACAACTATATGGTGAAATGAAAAGTCTATTTCCTAGCAATGCTATAGAATACTTTGTTAGTTATTATGATTATTATCAACCTGAAGCATATGTGCCAAGATCTGATACATATATCGAAAAAGAGTCCTCTATAAATGAACAGATAGATCGTCTTCGTCACTCGGCAACAAGATCGCTTGTTGAAAGAAAAGATACAATTATAGTTGCTTCTGTATCGTGTATTTATGGAATTGGTCCTGTTGAATCATATTCAAAAATGTCATTTGAATTAAAACAAGGTCAAAAAATAGACCAAAGTGAGATTATTAAAAAACTTGTAACACTTATGTATAAGAGGCGTGATATTGACTTCAGAAGAGGTTCTTTTAGAGTAAAAGGTGATGTGCTTGAAATCTTTCCTTCTCACTATGAAGATAAATCTTGGCGAATATCAATGTTTGGAAATGAAATAGAAAATATTTCTGAAAATGATCCTTTAACTGGTGAAAAAAATTTGGAATTAAATTCTATCAAAATATATTCTAATTCTCATTATGTAACACCAAGACCAACTATCCAGAAGGCAGTTCAAAAAATTAAGGTTGACCTAAAAAATCAAATTGATGTTTTCGAAAAAGAAAATAAATTACTCGAAAAACAACGCGTGGAAGAAAGAACTACTTTCGATTTAGAAATGATAGAAACAACAGGATCTTGCGCAGGAATTGAAAATTATTCAAGGTATTTGTCAGGAAGAAAGCCCGGCGAATATCCGCCCACATTATACGAATATATGCCTGAAGGATCTTTATTATTTGTAGATGAAAGTCATTTAACATGTGGTCAAATTTCAGGAATGTATAAAGGTGATTATTCCAGGAAATCAACCCTTGCAAATTATGGTTTTAGACTTCCTTCTTGCATAGACAATAGACCTTTAAAAAGAGAAGAATGGGATGCAATGAGGCCGCAAACTATTTTTGTAAGCGCCACGCCAGGAGAATATGAGTTACAAAAGACAGGAGGTACTTTTGTTGAACAAATTATCAGACCAACTGGGCTTGTAGATCCTTTCTGCGAGGTAAAAACAACAGAAAATCAAATTGATGATTTAATTGATGAATGTAAAGAAAAAATAAAAAATGGTTATAGAATTCTAATAACTACATTAACAAAAAAAATGTCTGAAGATCTTACAGAATATATGCATGAAAATAGTTTTAAAGTTCGTTATCTTCACTCTGACATAGATACAATAGAAAGAATTGGAATAATTAGAGACTTACGCTTGGGTGTCTTTGATATTTTAATTGGTATAAATCTATTGCGTGAAGGATTAGATATTCCTGAATGTGCTTTGGTTGCAATACTTGATGCTGACAAAGAAGGATACCTTAGATCAAAAACTAGTCTAATACAAACAATAGGAAGGGCTGCTAGAAATATAGATAGTAAAGTAATTATGTACGCTGATAGTATTACTAAAAGCATGAAAGAAGCTTTATCGGAAACAAACAGACGAAGGGAAAAGCAGCTAAATTATAATAAAATAAATAATATAACCCCAGAAAGTATTAAAAAGAAGATTGATCAAATAATAGAAAGTACTCCGGAACAAGATCATGTAACTGTTGAAATTAAAGACAAAAAACAACTTGTAGGTAAGAAGCTGAGTGATCACGTAAAAGATTTAGAAAAAATGATGCTAGAAAGTGCTGCTAAACTTGAATTTGAAAAAGCTGCTAGATTAAGAGATGAAATTAATAGACTTAAGGCAGAAGAAATTGGAGTCAAAAATATTTTTTTTAAAAATAAAAAAAGGGGAAGATTTTACAAAAATGCCTGAATTTATAATATTTAAGGAAATAAATAAAACAGGGATCATAATACTAAACAGGCCCAAAGCGTTAAATGCATTAAATCTAGAAATGGCAGTTAAATTAAAGAATCAACTAATGTTATGGAAAAAAGATCAAAATATAAAACGTGTGCTAATAAAAGGTAACCGATTTGCTTTTTGCGCAGGAGGCGACATTAAGTCTATATGCATCTCAAAAAAAAACTCATCTTTGAGAAAAAATTTTTTTAAGCAAGAGTATGAACTTAACTATCTAATTCAATCTTTTTCTAAGCCTTACCTCGCAATATGGAATGGCGTAGTTATGGGTGGCGGAGTTGGATTATCAGTATATGGAAAATATAGGATTACCACAGAAAATGCAAAATTCGCTATGCCAGAATCTGCAATAGGTTTTTTTCCAGACGTAGGAACAAGCTACATCTTATCAAGGATGAAGAAATCAATGGGATTATTTATTGCTCTTACAGGATATATATTAAATTATTTTGAAATCTATAAATTGGGTCTTGCGAATAAATTTGTTGAAATGGACAATTTGGAAAATTTTGAAAAAAATTTTATAGAAAATGGCAAAATAATAAGTAATTCAATAGATAATTTTTCTAACAATAAAAGTGAAATAATTAATAATATTGGTAGGATTAATAAACATTTTTCTACTAAAAATATAAATAATATTTTTAATAATCTTATGAGTGATGATACGCCTTTTTCAAAAAAAATATTGGGTATTCTAGTTAAAAGATGCCCTATGAGTCTTGCTATAACTTTTGAGATGATTAACAGAGCGAAGAAAAAGAGCTTTAAAGATTGTTTACATATGGATTACCATTTAAGTCAAATTATGATCAACAGAAAAGACTTTGAAATTGGTGTTAACGAGGTATTAATTAATAAAACTTATAATCAAAAATGGGACCCTCCATTAATTAACGAAATTACTAGTAAAATTAAAGAAAACTTTAATAATATATCGACAAAAAAACTCAATTTAGATATTGGATAATAAAATGAATAAAAAAATTCCAGATAGTTCAAGAGTTGTTATAATAGGTGGGGGTGTGGCAGGTTGTTCGGTTGCATACCACCTAGCAAAAAGCGGCTGGAAAGATGTAACTTTATTAGAAAGAGATCAATTAACTTCAGGTTCAACATGGCATGCTGCAGG
>TARA_B100000686_G_scaffold350115_1_pt1 | contig 55649 bp, 52 predicted proteins | sample TARA_B100000686 | Tara Oceans TARA_B100000686 (sample SAMEA2622733) | marine metagenome | biome: marine biome (ENVO:00000447); feature: marine epipelagic mixed layer (ENVO:xxxxxxxxx); material: "saline water (ENVO:00002010), including plankton (ENVO:xxxxxxxx)" | depth 150 m
GCCTGGTTAAAGGAATCACTGAGCGACTCTGACTGTGATCGCAACGAGCTATGCAGAGAAATTCTTACGGATATATACTATCCAGAGCTGAGCTCTTTAGATCATTCCAGCCTATCGAGCACTACTAAAGTCGCACTGGCTCAAATGGATCCGCGTAACGTCACGCTGGAACCCGAATATTACGAGGAAATTGATCTCGTACGATACCAACCACGAAAGCCATTACTATGGCTATGGGAAATGTTCGATCGCAGTTCATTAGGAGAGAATATTGACCTTGGAATCCGCTTTAGAAGGATACTTGCCAAGCACGTGTTCAACTCCTGTGGAAAAAACTTCAAGGCGTTCACGCACGTCAGGTTCTCCTTCGGGTATAACATGGACGTCGGCGACGGCGTTGTTGTCCATCGCCACGTTCTTCTAGACGATCGCGGGGGCATCGAAATGGGTAACCGGTCGTCGGTCTCGGACTTCGCAAACGTTTACTCGCACTCACACAACATCGTTGATGGAAGGATCGTCTACCTTCCTAGGACAGTGATCGGTCAGGGTGTGCGCATCACTTATCACGCGACGGTACTAGCTGGCACACACGTTGCCGACGATTCAATGGTGGGGGCAGGTTCGATGCTGACAAAAAGCACTGATCCTCACTGGGTCTACGTCGGTGTGCCCGCTCGTAAAATCAAAGAGAAGTCTGCGGAAGAGCGCGCATCAAAGGCACCTACGACCCCGGATCCCTTGGCAGAGAACTGAAGGAGGTAGGTTCCTAGTCTAGCCTTCCTCATCCTCATGCATGGCCTGGAGACGCTTTACAACCTCAGGGTCAGCCAGCGTCGTGGTGTCACCTATCGCTCTTCCCTCTGCAATGTCACGGAGAAGCCGCCGCATGATCTTACCCGAACGAGTCTTCGGAAGCTCTGCAGTGAAGACCACTAGCTCCGGCTTCGCGATTGCTCCGATCTTAGCACTCACGTGAGTTCGCAGCTCAGTTAAAAGCTCGTCCGATCCATCGATTCCTTCTTTAAGAGTCACAAACGCGGCGATTGATTCTCCTTTGATCTCATGGGCCTTTCCAACTACGGCAGACTCCACTACAGCCGGATGATCGACCAAGGCACTCTCCACCTCCATTGTTCCAATCCTGTGCCCAGCAACATTCAGAACATCATCTACGCGACCAAGAATCCACAAATACCCGTCTTCATCGACCTTCGCTCCATCACCCGGGAAATATACGTTTGGCCACTTCGACCAGTACGTCTCTCTGAACCTCTGTTCGTCGCCCCAAACTGCACGCAACATTGAAGGCCATGGCTTTGTGATTGCCAGGTAACCGGCCGTTGTGTCCTCTCCGGACTCATCCCTTATAGCAGCCTCGATCCCTGGAAACGGGTGAGTCGCGGTCCCCGGCTTGGTCTCGGTCAAACCCGGAAGCGGGGTGATCATGATCGCTCCAGTTTCGGTCTGCCACCATGTATCGACGATCGGGCAACGCTCACCTCCAATCACCTCGTGATACCACATCCACGCCTCAGGATTGATGGGCTCACCCACAGTGCCCAGAACCCTCAAACGAGAGAGATCATACTTCTTGGGCCATTCATCTCCCCAACGCATAAAGGCTCGGATAGCAGTCGGAGCCGTGTAGAAGATGGTGACACCGTATTTCTCACAAAGCTGCCAAAACCGGCCGCGATCAGGCGTGTCAGGAGCACCCTCGTACATCACGACTTGAGCACAATTGGCTAAAGGTCCGTATACGATATAGCTGTGTCCGGTGATCCAGCCTACGTCAGCAGTGCACCAGTAGACGTCATCATCCTTGAGGTCGAATACCGCCTTGGTTGTAGCATAGGCTTGGGTCAAGTAACCACCCGTCGTATGAACAACTCCCTTTGGCTTCCCTGTGGTGCCCGACGTGTACAGGATGAAAAGTGTGTCTTCTGAATCCATCGAAACCGCTGGACACGAAGAAGACACCTCTGCCACCAGATCATGATACCAGTGATCCCGTCCCATTTTCATCGTGACAGCAGTTTGTTCCGTGAGGTCTCCACCGCGCGCCACTACTACTACATTTTGCACGGTAGGGGACTGTTCCAGGGCCGCATCCGCATTGGCCTTGAGCGGCACAACCGAGCCACGCCTCCATCCCCCATCTGCCGTTATCAGCAATTTTGACTCTGCATCATTGTTTCGATCCGCTAGAGAGTCCGGACTGAATCCGCCAAAGACGACCGAGTGAATGGCTCCTATGCGAGTGCAGGCGAGCATCGCAATCGCCGCCTCGGGAATCATGGGTAAATAAATCGTTACGCGGTCACCCTTCTTGATACCGAGACTTCTGAGAACATTCGCGAAACGGGACACCTCGCGATGCAACTCTGCGTACGTGAACGTCCTAGCGTCCCCGGGTTCGCCTTCCCATATAAGTGCGGTACGATCACCACGTCCGGCCTCTACATGTCGATCAAGACAGTTGTAGGACACATTGATCCTACCGCCTATGAACCACTCCGCATGCGGCGGCGACCACTTTAGCACTCTTTGCCAAGGCTCGAACCAATCAAGTTCCGCAGCCCACTTGGACCAGTACCCTTCCGGGTCACTAGCTGCGCTCTCGTAGATGTCTCGATCGTTGATGTTCGCCTGATCAACGAAAGTAGCAGGAGGCCGAAACCTCCTGTCTTCCTGAAGAAGTGCATCTAGTTCGCCGGCGTCACTCATTCATCATCCTCATCGGAGCTCTTGGGGGATCGAATCCGCCCCAATGTGCACTCTACCCTCCTCGGAGCAAACCATTTGATCTGTCTGGTTTTAGATCGCGATCCGCTCGTGTTATCAATAACCGACCTTACCCGGAGGTTGCGTTAGGGAACCGCCGCCGCATCTGGATGGATACGCTGGCTCGACTGAGGGCTTATTTAACTGTGTTATAATTGACAGGGTTTCTAAGGCAGTTATAACCTTGTTGGATGTTATAGGTCATCTAGTGAGTCCGTCCGTGAACGAATCCGAATGTTGAGCAAATTCGAGACTGATGTGCGCCTCAGGAAAGCCCTCGGGGCCAACGGCCAGCGCTTCACTGAGCAGCGAGGGGCGGTCTTCCGTTATCTCGCTCAGACTGACGTGCATCCAACAGCCGAAGAAGTCTTTTTAGCAGTTCGAGAGCGACTTCCGGCGATCTCGCTAGGTACGGTGTACAAAAGCCTAGAAACCCTTGTTGGATGCGGGTTGGCAGTCAAACTCACCTACGGAGATCATTCGGCTCGCTATGATGGCAGGACTGATCCTCACCACCATGCCCGTTGCGTTTCTTGCGAGAAAGTCCTCGATCTTCCCGGTGAACTATTGACGGGTGAAATCGACTCTCTGAGGGAGACAGCAGGAACATTCACGGTGACCGGGTACCGGCTAGAACTCTCCGGTTACTGCCCTGAATGCGTGCCGACGAAGGATCTCTTAGTAACAGCCTAAAGGGTGCCTCAGCGATTTTTTTGACAATGCTCACCCGGCATGCCCACATCTCTTCAGTGTGGCCAATTCTCGTCGTCCTGAATTTGGCGACCGGACCCGCAGGGGTGCGCGCGCAAGATGCGGAGTGGCTTCAAAACGAGATCCGAGAGACCTTCGAATCGTATACCTGGGGAACAGCTCGATGGAGTGTGCTCGTTTGCTCGCTCGACTCCGGTGAAACGATCTTTTCCATCGATCCAGAGAGTGCAATAGCTCCGGCGTCAAATATCAAATTGCTGACCACGGCAGCAGCTCTGCAACGACTGGGACCAGACTACCGTTTTCGTACCTACCTTCTCTCAAGTGCTCCCGTCAAAAACGGTGTACTTCAAGGCGATCTCACCCTATACGGAACGGGCGACCCGGGACTATCTGACCGCTTCCACGGCAGCAAAGACGAAGTCTTCCAGCTCTTAGTTGACGACCTCCAGGCCACGGGAATAACCGAGATTTCAGGAGATCTTATAGCGGACGCTTCATTCTTCCCTGGTCCTCTGAGGGATGAAGGGTGGGAGCAAAGCGATCTAAACGAACACTTCACGGCCCCAATCTCGGCTCTATCCTACAACGAGAACGTCGTCTCCTTCCGGATTCGTCCGGGTCCAGTCGGTGCACCTCCCAACGTCGAGACGATTCCCGCACATTCAGCCCTCAATATCGAAAACACTGCAACAACTGTCGCGAATCGGGCGCGACCTCGTCTCGCGATTCTAAGGGAAGATCCTTTGAAACCAGTTCGGATCACCGGCCGAATGTCATCAGGATCCGGAGACGTTTGGCGTCAGATGACTGTGGCTGTTCCGGCAGACTTCGCAGGGGCGTCATTTCGGGCCGTCCTAGAGGACCGCGGGATCACTGTAACCGGCTCTACTAGACGTGTCGAGTTGCCGATCGAATCTGTCGTCAAGCGACTCAGTGGACCCGCGCTCGGTCGTCCAGCCGCCCGCATTCTAGCACGTCACACCTCCCGCCCCTTGGCCGAATACCTCGAGATAGTGAATAAAGAGAGTAACAATCTATTTGCAGAATTGATTTTCAGAGCCATAGGCCGGGCCGATGCGGGGATCGGATCACCTAGTGCGAGCGCGCTCGCGGTACACGAGACACTAGTAACGCTAGGCGTAGACACTGAGGGACTTGTTCAAGTGGATGGCTCGGGCCTGTCCGGCGAAAACCGAGTGAGTGCAGCTTCGTTCGTAGACTTAATCCGTCGAATGAGTGAGGGTTCACTGTGGCCCGACTATTGGGCGTCACTCCCACGCGCCGGAACACGATATGAGCTCGGTCGAATGTATCAGACGGCAGCCGCAAACAATCTTCGCGCCAAAACGGGAACCATAGATGGAGTATCGGCTCTAACTGGAATGGTTCGGACACAAGACGGAGAAAGGCTCGCTTTTTCTCTCATGGTCAACGGTCTTCCCTCTATAGGCCGAGCGAAGCAACTCGAAAATGAGATCGGTGTGCACCTAGCGGAGTTCCACCGAGCGCCTGGTACCGCCCCTGAAATGACCGAGCAGACACCGATCCCTGTCGGGAGGAATTCCAATGTATTCAGTGAGCGCCACCGTGTGGCGCGTGGTGAAAACCTTGGAGGAATAGCAAGAAGCTATGGAGTAACTGTAAACGAGATACTGCAGGTGAACCCGCGTATTGAGAGGAATAGGATAATCGCCGGGCAGTGGCTCGAAATCCCCAAGCCCCCCGGGAACTGAGAGACCGAGTCCTCTAAATTGAGCTAGCCTTCAAAAGCACTGCACAGTTGATCTTACGGCAGGGATGATCTGGACTTCCTTCCATGCCTATAAGGACTCGCACCCAACCAATGAGTCAGTCGCCAACAACACCCCGGCCCGTGGCAGAACGGAGTCGACGCCGGAGTTCTACTAAGGACATGGACTTAATTGTCCTCCTTGCAGACCGCTCACTGTTCCACCTCACATCGGTGAGTTCGACCCGGATATCACCCTCACCTTCCAGCACCAAGTGGTAACGGCCTTTATAGTCAGCCGAATCTTCCGCTCGGGTATCCGCAGTCCACGATCGTCCCTCAGCATCGGTGAACACTCTCATACATACTTCCAGCGTCGAGGTGATGAGTTTTTCCGCTTCTAAGATCCACTGAGACAGTGGACTCGTTCAACGCTATCACCCAAGTGTCATTCGTCAAGGAAGGGACGATAACCTAGGGCAAGCATCAATCGTCAGCGTTTACAACGAGGTTCTGTTGTTACACAAATCAGAACCTTGAGGATAGCTGCGGAAGAGCATCGTACGTAAGTCCGATATGTCTCACCCGTTGGTCGTCCGCGTTACCACGTTAGATTCGCGCGCTAGAGGAGCACAAGCTCGAGGATGGCTAGTACCGTGACAACGCAGCGAAAATCGGACCGGCTCACTGACTTTGGTCTTATAGCTCTCGCCGCAATTTGGGGAGTAAACTTCTCAATCGTTAAAGTCGCACTCAATGAGTTGGAACCCCTGACATTTAACGCTTTGCGGTTCCCGTTAGCAGCGGCTGCTCTTGGCTGGATCGTATTTAGGGGGAAAGAAGACATAATGCCGCAGCGGGAGGACGTCCCGCGCATCCTGCTACTAGGTCTAATAGGGAATGTTCTTTATCAGCTCGCCTTCATCATTGGGCTTGACTGGACGTACGCGGGAAATGCTAGCCTGCTACTAGCTACCACCCCGGTGTGGACCGTCATACTGTCGGCAGCCGCTGGACACGAACAGCCGAATCGTTGGGTAATCATAGGCATCATCGGTACCCTTATCGGAATGATTTTGGTAGTAATCGGAAGTGATGACCAGCTTTCACTGGGATCATCCACACTACGTGGAGACCTATTGATGATTGTGGGATCGATCTTCTGGTCGGTTTATACCGTCGCAGGAGCAAAACCCGTAGCGCGATACGGAGCTCTTCGTATGACAACGTGGACTCTTTGGATCGGAACTCCAATACTCTTCGCTGCAGGGATTCCGTCTCTCCTGCAAACCGACCTTACCGGTGTCAGCGCCAACGCATGGTGGGCAATCTTTTATGCTGGTCTATTCGCACTTGCACTGGCCTATGTGATCTGGTATCACGGGGTAGAGAAGCTAGGCAACAGCCGGACTGCGGTGTACTCAAATCTCGTTCCGGTATGGGCGCTGATTACAGCATGGATCTGGCTGGGTGAGAGACCAGAAATACTCCAACTACTCGGTGCAGCCAGCATTCTGATAGGGCTCACGATATCTCGCTTGGGTCAAACGTCTCCTACCGTGGTGCCAGAGATCTAGGATACCCGAACCCATCTCCCCCGACCCTTGATAACAGAGAACTCGCGATAGCGGCCCCTCTGAGGAGAGGGCCACTGACGTTCACCCGTCTCAAAAACGTTGAATTTCGATCATCTCGATGATCGGTGTCCCTGTCAATTTAGACGCACCAGTGCGCACACGACCGGTTAACTCAACAATCTCTAGAGGTACAAGGCCTTCTACCTCTGGGAGCAGGTCGGTTGGAACGACGACATACACAAACTGACCTTCCGATCCACCAAATCGGCTGAGTAGAAACGGTTCTCCCTCGAAGAAGTCAGTGCGGACCGCCTCAGCACGCTCTAGCGAAATGAACTGAATATTCCAAACAACAACACGGCCTGCATACTCTGATGGATTCGATGATAGATCTTCTGGTCGGAGAGCCAGGGCCATCTCGCGGGTTCCTGTATCAACTCCGCTTTGATTCGATGACGTCTCCGGCATCCACACCCATCCCTCTAGGCGCACTCGGGCCCATCTTCCCTGCCTCTCCAGGACCTGCACCTCGCCAGATGCTGTAACTAAGCCCATGGTATCCCCATCTGGCGCCGCCAGAATCGCGCCGACACTTCTCACACGAGCGAAGTCAACCGGCACACGGGCGATGTCGGTGACCGGCGCTTGAGAGTCGCGGCTTCCATTCATAGTACCCAGAAGAGAAGGAGTCATATCAGGGCCGGGATCCGGGACCTCTACCAGCGAGGCCGACCATATCCAACCAACCCGGGCAACCCGAGCCCACCCTGGGTTACGCCCCAGTTCTTCGAGTAGGGTTCCTTCCGCCAGCACACCAACACGAGATCCGGAGGGACCAGATCGTAGATTCTCACCACCTTCCTGACTTACAACCAAGTCGAACGAAGGGTCTGCAGAATTTTCGAGCGAACGCAACCATACCCATCCTTCGACTTCGACCTGTGTCCAGTTGCCGTCGTTGTTAAGTGCACGGAGTCTAGCCCCTTCCCCTATCCGGCCAAGCACTACACCATTCGGCTCACGTCGAACGTTCTCTTCTACCCTTAGGGTAACCATATCTTGGGATACACCAGGTACAGCTACCGAAAAGAAAACTCCTCCTGTAAGAAGCAAAGAGCGGCCAAGTGCCGCAAATCGAAGACGCATGGAGCCTGAAACGATCCAGTACAAAAGGTGTTACAACGAAAGTCCGTCGCGTCACAAGCGCGCCGTTCCAAGAATCTGCCCGACGCTAGAAATCGGGTCAACCAAAAATTCCGAGTGGGAAAGGAGTCAATTCCCGTTGGTTGGATCACCGTTCAATAAGATCGCAGTTTTTGCCGCCAGTGCTTGGCTCACCCTTGCCAGCAGTTCGGCGGCTCAAACTATCCCTTCGCCTTTCGAGTATCTCGAGCGCAAGCAGGAGGCCGGGATCTTCTCAGGCACAATGAATGTCGGGTCAGGTCGTTTTGGCTATGCGCCAAAAGGAGGCTCCATCGTTGGTGCGCGCTATGGCGTAGAGCTTTCAGGTCCACTGGGCCTTGAAGGAAGCATCGGCCTAATCGATTCAAAGCGGGACGTTATAGACCCTAGTCAAATCGATGCTAATCGGTTCATTGGCCAAACAGAGGAGTCCTTGATGGTTGTGGACGCTCGTTTCCGCTTCAGTTTTCCAGGAAGGCGTATGTGGAAAAGGCTTAGCCCCTTTTTAGCACTGGGCGGTGGAATCGTTTTCGGAGCAGGAGGTGATAAGACTCTGGATCAGTCACTACTTCCTGAAGACGTCTTCAGCTTTGGTTCAAGCTTCTTCGGGACGCTAGGGCTTGGGAACCGCTGGTTTGTGACAGATCGCTTAGCTATTCGCGCGGATGGAGTATTCTCACTCTGGAAGATCGACACTCCTCCCGGCTTCAGTGACCCCATGCGAGGATTCGAAGATGTAGAGGACGGAGAATGGCTCCGAGGGTCAACTTTCAGCATAACACTTCTCTGGCGCTGGTAATCCAGTCGTTGTCATGAGTGATTCCTGGGGATTCAGCCACGAGGAGCGGGAAGCAGACTGGCTTCCCGTCGACGATGCACAAAGGCGCATTCTCTCGTCGGCAGTACCCCTCGCCTCAGAACGTGTTGATCTCAACAATGCGATCGGGAAGGCCCTAGCAACACGAGTAGAGGCAACCGCAACACTCCCACCGTGGGACAACAGCGCCATGGATGGATATGCGGTCCGTGCCGAAGATATAGCTGGAGCCTCGCTAGAAAATCCAGTGAAGCTTCCTGCTGCGGGAGTAGTCCGGGCCGGCGGAGATGCGGGGCGAACCCTCGCGCCAGGGACTGCAATCCGGATCATGACAGGAGCGCCTGTCCCTGAAGGCACAGACTCGGTAGTACGAGTCGAGCATACCGACCGAGAAGCTGAAAATGGGCATGTTCAAATCTTCTCAGACGCGGATGCAGGACGCCATATCCGATCTGCGGGACAAGACATGATGCGAGGAGCAGTCCTATTTGAAAGGGGAGACTCAATCACTGCTGGAACCATAGGTGTCCTAGCTGCCGCAGGTCTTCAAAGGGTAGATGTATACAAAACCCCTACAGTAGCGATCATGCCTACCGGGGATGAACTCCGAAGAGCAGATCAATATCAAGACGTAGTCAGAGGCCTCGGTGTTCCGGAATCAAACGGCGCGATGCTCTCAGCAATGGTACGTGAGGTTAAAGCAGAGCCTAGAGATCTCGGCATAGCTCTCGATGACTCCGAAGACCTTGCCCGGAGAATATCACAGGCAGCAGGAGCCGATGTCCTAGTCACAATCGGTGGTGCATCCATGGGTGACGCAGACCTGGTTAAGCGGGTCCTCCACAAGACTGGTTTTAATTTGGATTTTTGGCGGGTTCGGATGCGCCCAGGCAGTCCGGTGTCGTTCGGGTGGTTTGAGCAAGAAGATAATCGGCAAGTGGTCTTTGGCCTCCCGGGCAACCCCTCGTCGGCCTTTGTGACATTCGAGGTATTTGTGCGTCCGTATCTGCTTAGGCTAGCCGGACATAAACGAGTACACAGACGTGTGATAGAGTGCACCGCCGCAGAACGGATAACGACGCCATCCGACCTAACCTACTTCCAACGGGTCTCTATAACACGAGGTAAGCGGGGTCCCGAAGTTAGGCTGACCGGTCCGCAACTCTCAGGGCTAGTTCGCGGCCTCTCACTCGCGGATGGGTTCGCTATCATTCCGCCGAAACGCAGTGCAGTCGAAGTGGGGCAGAATGTTTCCGTGATGCTAGTTGATAGCGGACCTACTGAGATGGAAGCCGACTGGAAGTGAGACGAGGGCGGCGACACGCCGCTGCAGTCATAACAGGGCTGCTCGGAATGTCACTATCATCGTGCCACCTGCCCCGCTGGCCCGTTGAGGCCCCGTTGACATCAGGGTTTGGGCTTCGTTTCCTTGGGCGAGAACTCGACGTGCACAGAGGCATAGATTTCGCTGTAAATGAGGGGACGCCCATACACGCTATGTCAAATGGCCGAATACAATTTGCTGGAACAATGGCTGGGTTCGGGAAAGTCATCTGGATCAATCATAGCAAAGGACTGAAGTCTATCTATGCGCACCTGTCTACCATCAACGTCCGAGTAGGACAAAGGGTAGGTGCAGGAGAAATCATAGGCGAGAGTGGAGCTACAGGTGATGTGACTGCGGCCCACCTTCACTTCGAAGTGTGGCGCTGGGGAAAACCCGTAGACCCTATCTCAATTCTCGGAGGAAGCCCCGACATTTTGGCAAAGAGACCCTGACGTCCCAACTATGCTCACTTTTTAAGATCAGAAACAGGTTGATTCAACTTAGCGCGTATCTGACTAGAAAAATCATTCTTTAGCCCGGAGGTCTGCTATCTCATCAGTAAGCCTAGGAAGCACTTCGAAGAGGTCACCGACTATTCCGTAGTCCGCCACTCCAAAAATCGGAGCGTCCGCGTCACGGTTTATCGCTACAATGGTCTTGGCCGTTCTCATGCCTGCCAGATGCTGGACGGCTCCAGAGATCCCCACGGCGATGTACAGCGCGGGCGCCACAGTCTTCCCTGTTTGACCAACCTGTTCACCGTGAGGACGCCAGCCGGCATCAACCACTGCCCTGGAAGCGCCGAGCGCCGCGTCCGCACCAAGCACCTCTCGAAGGGATTCAAGAAGACTCCAATTCTCAGGGGCCTTCATACCGCGTCCACCAGATACGATCACGGAGGCTTCGGAAACATCTACTACTCCATCTGACGAACCCTCTCGCTCTACTACGCGAATCCTGAAGTCTGAAACATTAAGATCTGGGACGACTGTCGTAACCTCTCCTTCCGCGACCGATTCTACCGAGGGGAACACATTCGGACGGATTGAAATCAGGGCTGGACTAGCATCGATTTCGAGATGAGCAAAAGCTTTCCCTGAAAAGACTGGTCGAGTCACAGAAACCATGCCCTCGGAGACGTCAACCGCTGTCACATCTGTAGCGAGGGGCACATCGAGGTGAGCCGCGATTCTTGGTGCCAAATCCTTACCGAGCGTCGTAGCTGAAAACACAACTACGCCGTATTCACCCTCGCGAATTAGATGCTCAAGGGCACCAACCCACGCTTCCGGGTTGTAGTCCGCGAGAGCATCATGCTCAATGACTACTGTCTTTTCCGCCCCAAACGAACCAAGGCTCGACGCGTCTAAAGAGACGCCGGTCCCCGCAAGTACAACTGCATGAGCTGTACTGCCAAGATCTTGTGCCAATCGAGCGGAGACCGACACAACCTCATGAGCCCCCGAACCGAATTTTCCGTCTCTTTGTTCCGCTACCGCAAGTACTTTCGACATATGTTAGAGTGTTCTGCTGAATGGGTGTTTTATGAGGAAACGCCGACAAGCCAAAGTCGGGTCAGATAGCATGTGCGTCCTCTCTCAGGATACGGACAAGTTCAGGAACTGCATCTGGCCCTTCGCCAACGATTCGACCTTCAGCTCGGGGTGGTGGGGTGGAGAGGCCTATCAATCGAACTCGAGACCCGCTTACCTGAGCGGGCCGCTCTTCCAAAGGCTTTTTCTTTGCAGCCATTATACCCTTGAGAGCAGGCAGCCGTGGCTCATTTGAGCCCTTCGTAATGCACAGAACAGCAGGGAGATCTACTTCGACAATTTCACTCCCCCCTTCCACCTCTCTCTTGCATCGGGCCGTGTGTCCATCAATCTCGAAGCTCGAAACACCCGATACACATGGACGACCTGAAAGCACCGAAACCATCTGACCTACCTGCTGCTGATCGTCGTCAGCGGCCTTGATCCCGAAGAGGAAAAGATCGGCTTCTGAGCCTTCGAGTTCTGCGGCAAGAGCCTTTGCAGTGGCCAGTCCATCCAAGCTGACCTGCCCATTGAGTAGAACCGCGCGATCAGCCCCCATGGCCAAAGCCTTTCTGAGTGTCTCACCCGAAGACGAATCTCCCAATGTCAGAACGGACACGTCTCCATCACCCTGTAGGCTCTCCTTCAATCGAATCGCCGCTTCAACCGCGAAGGCATCGTAGGGGCTCATGTCATACTTGATACCACTACTCTCTATTGAGCTACCCGACCCATCTATGCGAATCCTTGCCTCAGTGTCTGGGACTCTTTTTATGCAAACAATGACGTCCAATTCGATGACTCCGTGTGGTTCTTTGGAACTAAGCGCTCGACACCCGATACGGCGTCTAGAACGTGATTCAAATCCAGTTATTGAAGTTCAAATGTCTACCCCTCAAAGGCTCTAAAGAGTCGCTCCCAAGACACCAAAGCAAATCATCGCGATCGCACCACTCAAAAGCGCATATGGTAGCTGGGTCCGGACATGGTCTATGTGGTCGGTCGCAGCTGCCATCGAAGAGATAATCGTAGTGTCTGAAATCGGTGAGCAATGGTCACCGAAGACGCCCCCGGCAAGCGATGCGGCAACAAAGGGGGCAAGCGGGAGGCTCAGAGTTGCCGCAGCCGGCACAGCAATCGGCAGCATAATAGCGAAAGTTCCCCAGCTCGTGCCTGTCGAGAAGGCAATGCCACCCGAAACCAAAAAGACTAACGGCAAATATAAAAAATTCGGCATCGTACCAGCGGTCACCTGAGCTACGTATACACCTGTACCCAAAGCATCGACCACATCACCAAGTGCTAATGCCAGCAGGAGAATCATTGCAAGGGGCACCAGTGCTCCCGCGCCTCTGAGATTTATCTTCGTTAGCTGTTCTACAGTAAAAATCCCCTGAGCTCGCAGCATAATCCATGCTACAGCCAGACCAAACATTACGGACCACAAAACACTGGTGGACCCAGAGCCGGCGCTTAGGTCTCCGTCTCCCGTTATCCAGAGTGACAAGGGCATGAAAAATACCATACTGGCGATGGGGAAGAACATATTCCGCGCCCTCGGCTCCACTCCATCTAGGGGTGTCGGAGAGAGAACCTCCTCGTCTATCATTGGTGTTGCATCAGGCCACAGAAGCTGTCCGCCGCGAGTTCTCTCCTCAGCTTTCTTCATTGGCCCGACATCTAAACCCATTACGATGACAACCAAGACCAAAATCACAGCAACAACTGCATAAAAATTGTAGAGTATAGACTGTAGGAAAACACCTAACGCATCTTCCACTTCAAGCCCTTCGAGGATTCCTAGGTTGTAAGCACCCCAAGCATTCATCGGAATCAGGATACAGATCGGTGCCGAAGTTGAGTCAATGATGTAGGCAAGCTTCTCCCGGGAACACTTGTACCGGTCAAATAGCGGGCGAGAGACAGATCCCGCCACGAGCACTGTAATGTTCGACTCAATAAATATGACTATACCGGTGGCCCAAGCGAGCAATTGAGCTTTCTTGGCAGAATCGACCCACCGGTTCTGCTCAAGCAGATTTACAAAACCTCTTACTCCACCGGAAGCCTCCACCGTTGCGATCAAGGCACCGATCGCCAGAGTAAACATTATTACCCGAGCATCTCCGGCTTGACCGAACACCGATACCATCCCCTCTACCGATTGTCCTAGGCCACCTAGTGGATCCCATCCCTCCATGATCGTCCAAGCGAACCACAACCCGCCTGCGAGTGAGAGATAGACTTGTCGAGTCCATATCGCTAACGCAATCGCGAGAATGGGTGGGAGGACAGAAATCCAAGTCGGATCACTCATACATGCAGCTCGGAATCAGAGGGTCATTTACGCTGTTCTATGTAGCCTGCAGCTTGCACAACATAAAACTGCAAAGGCCAATCCGCCTCGGACACTCCTAATCAAAACTTCTTGCTGGGTCAGCTCTCCCTATTCTTCGCCCTAGACCAACCCCTGTGCCCACGTGCCCGCCTTTCGTAATCGGCTCTCCATGCCTCTAGGACCTGTTCCGCTCGGTTCTTAGGAATGATCCCAGCTATATAATCAGGATTCTCATGCATTGTTCGAAAAAGCTCAGAACCTAGTTCCTTAACAAGCGTATCGGCAGTTTTCTCGCCAACACCCTTGTACCGATGGGTGAGATATCGTGCGATAGCACCCGGATCTGAAGGTAAAGCCAAGTCGGATACCTTAACGTCTTCGGTGTCAGCCATATCGGACTCAGCAGGAACCTCCCTCAGTACTTCTTCTGTGTTATACCCTCTAGATACAGACCTTTCAACCTTTAAACTCTCCTGTGACGCTAGAAGCTCGGTACTAGGATCGGATGAAATGTGCTCGGAGCCCATCGTCGCCTTCACCCCTTGACCTTCGAAGAGTTTGGGCGCTTCATCGCTATCATTCTTTGACCCGCGCCGGGATCCAAACCGAAGTCCAAACCAACCACGCTTCTGAGGCTTCTGAGCCTCTGACAGATCATCGACCACTTCACCCTTAGCGTCATCGCTGGAAGCCCCAGTACCATCCTCCTTAAAGTCCTCACCTCCCCCCAACGGCTTCGGATCCTTGATCATTGAGACATCAAGGTTGCCCCTTTCCGTGCGACTAACACTCACGACGCCATCTTTCTCTGCTTGACCCAAGAAGCGACTGAACTTGGCAAAGCCGAGTTCGGTCTCGTCGAAATCAGAGTCGGCCGCCAGCATTTTTCGCTTGAGATCTGAGTCCCGTACTGGATCCTTTCCAACTGCATGAAGGTCGGACAAAACACTCCGCAATGCCTCATATGCCTGCGCAAGACCTTCCTTCCCCTCGACGCCAGCACCTGTCGCAACCTCAGCTCTGGTAGAACTCAGGTCTTGACGGGACCCTCTAGCCCCTCCTCGACGCGAGCGAGGTCGTCCGCTTTCACGGCGACTGTTGCGAGCCTTTGTGGCTGTGATCTCGTATTGCCCGTTCTCCATCTTCTTGAGGCCAACTAATCCACGAGACGCCGCCTCTGCCAAGAACTTGCTGAATTTCGAGAACCCGATCGAGCTTTCGTCAAAAGATGGGTCGAGTTCCTGCATCACCTGCTTTAGGCGGTCGGAGCGCATTACGTCGCCTCGGCTAACCATCTTCGTGACTGCATCTCGAACCAAGGTCCAGGGATCACGCGCGGCATGATCAAGTTCGGCCGTGTTCGTTAGACCTGTAAGACTCGTGTACGAATAGTATTCGTCGCAATTCTGCACGAGGATGTCTGAACTGGACTCCTGAAGTCCAACACCAATCACATACTTTCCATACTCCTTGAGCTTAAGCACAAGACTAGAAAAATCAGAATCCCCAGTGAGGAGTATGTACGTACCAATCTCTGGGCGAATGAAAACCAATTCGAGCGCATCAATCGCCATTCTGAGGTCGGTCGCATTCTTCTTGTTGCTTCCATATGCTGGCGCAAAAATCAGATCAACGGACGCCTCCGAAAGGGGAACAATATACTGCGGGTATCTTCGCCAATCCGCGTAGGCCCTTTGAACACTGACCTTACCCTTGATAACATCTGAGTCGAGGAGCGTCTTGAGTTCCTTTGAAAGATCGGAACGCATACCCATCGTGACATTGTCAAAGTCGATGAGGAGCGCCGCATGCGGTGACTCAGGACCCGCCATGCCCACCCCACCCATATGTGGGGCCTTAGTATACTGGATACTCATGGTATATGTCTCGCTAACTGTTTAGTCATCTCGCGAGACCTCCCCACCTGGTCGCGTCGCTAGAGCACGACCAAGGTAAAGGGAAGTCCTAGAGGCACGTCCACCTCGGACGCCGAGAACCCCTTAGAGTGAGAACTGTCCCTCAGCCATCGCTGTCCGGGAGAGCTCACCCCCTCTGTAAAACTTGCTCCATAACAAATGGACCCTCCGAAGACGACACCATCGGAACAAGCGACTTCAACTGAGTGCGGGTCTAAACCCGGACCTTAGCAACAAGCTGCACCGCAGGATGAGACCCAATGCGAATCTCTGCTTTATTTACGGTACACGTTAAAGCTTGAGGGAATAATAACGTTCTTGGTTCACCTCACCAAATAGCGAAACCTCTCCCTTTGATTTAGTAGACCTAGATCCTCGGAAGTAAGAGGTACTGGAAGAATCCATAAACCCCTTTGACTCTCACCACCCACAAATCACCTCGTCCACTACCGTTCGAACCACGTCTTCGTCTACTTCTCTTGCCCATCCTCCTTGATCAAGAGCCTGACCAATCCTACGAAGAAGCACATAACGCGCTCGACCAGCCCTAGCCTTCTTATCGGCACTTAGAAAACCAAGTACAGTCGAAGTCTCAACCTCCAGCGCCGTTCTATCGACAAGTTCGGCGAGCACGTCTGTCAGGCACTCAGAAGTTTTGGGTTCGGTTATGCCAAGTCGCTCACCTATACGCGCTTCTGCAATCATACCGAATGCTACCGCCCTGCCATGGCCTAGTCGATAATCTGCTGCTGCTTCTAAAGCATGCCCTACGGTGTGTCCAAAGTTCAGGATATGCCTCAAACCTCTCTCGAACTCGTCTCGCGCCACAACTTGTGACTTGAGTCGCACAGATGCTGTTACAAACTTGGCGCTCTCCTTCGGATCAGCCAGGATCAGTTCTTGTGTCGTATTCGCTATCCCTAGGAAGTGTTCTTCGTCCAATATCACTCCGTGCTTTATAGCCTCCACAATCCCTTCGGCCAAGAATCTAGAATCCAGTGTGCCAAGTACCTCTGTATCCGCGATAACAGCACTCGGAGCATGGAAGGCACCAACCAGATTCTTCCCGTTACGGACATTCACACCGGTCTTACCCCCGACCGAAGCATCAACCATTGCGAGCGTGGTCGTGGGCACTTGGATGACGGGAACACCCCTGAGAAACGTAGCGGCAACGAATCCCGCTAAGTCTGTGGTGACACCTCCTCCCACAGCCACCACCGCACAGTCACGTCCCAGCCCGGCCTCAAGCATTTGGTCCGTGAGGATGGACCAAAACTTCCTAGTCTTGGATGCTTCTCCCTCTGGGAACGTCAGAAACGTTATATCATGACCTGCGTCCCGAAGCGCCTTGACTACAGTTTCACCATGGATCAGCCCGACCCGGTCATCCGAGATAACCGCAAGCCGTCGAGCAGGCGCATATGTCGCCACCACCACCGGCACGGAAGCTAGAAGAGCCGGGCCGACGAACACCTTATACCCACCTGAAGCCGCAGCGACCTCTATAGTCGCGTACGCTGCCTCGTGCACGCCCTTTATCATGATTTGGAGGGGACCCGCTCAACGATCGCGTCTACCGAGCCCCCGATCTGCAGCAAGGTCGCCGAGCGCCCTTCCATAACGATTCTCTCAACGGAAACCGTACCACCCAGATTATCAGCATGTGACCATATTCGCTCGGTGAACTGATGATGTCCGTCTTCATCAGACCACAAGACCACCCACACTAAATGCCGTTCACCATCGCTTGACTCGACCAGGACGTAGTGATCACCATCCCACATCGCAGCTAGATCGCCTGCCGCTCCCTCACCGGCTATGCCGCCCGGAATCTCCAGAACTTCTTCCAAGAAGATCTGGAGCTCGAACGCTCCAAGTCCATCTTGTAAAACCACCTTTCCTCTGTCGACAAGGATTGCCAGATCAATTGATTGATCGGCATTAGCATAAACCACCTGCTCGGTCGAGCCGGGCATGAACGGCCCCAACGGATTATGTCGTTCGCCATCGGCCCATAGTCGCTGAACAAAAACGGCGCCCTCGACATACGGGAAAAGAAGGGATTCTCGAATTATACGAGGGGCATCCGCCAAAGCTGGGAATTGCTGACTGACTCCCGCTAGAGCGGGACGGACCTGAGACTCAAAATCAGGGATCTGGGACAGATCAATCGGAGACCCAACTCCCTGCTCGGTCAGGTATTCGAACATTACCAGTGTAGCATGTCCTTCAATCGCGGCCTGCGCCGCTGTCACCGCGTCATTACCACGATCTGGATCAACTAATTCATCTAAACGGACATTTTGGTCCTGAACAGCGTGAACTAGTTCATGAAGTAGCAACGCTTCTAACGCCGCTTCTGGTTGATCGTCCAGAACAAAAAGTGCCGTCGAATCAGGGTCATAGAAACCAGCTACTTGCTCCGTATACAAGCCTAGCAGGAGATTCCTAAGTCCTAGATCCGGTTCTACGAGACCAAGTAGAGCATACGTATCCCTTCGTGCCCGTGCCTCGTCCTCTGGTAAATCCTTATCAAGCTTCAGGCGTAAATAACTCACTAGTTGCGCTCGACTTCGCGCCTCGATCCGCACTGGATGCGAAAGATACATGCCAGCTCGCTCAGCGAGCCTTGGCAGTAACTCTGCTCCAATCACCGCCAGATCAGGATCCGACGATACGACCAGTAGTGACTGCGACGTCTGGCCACCACAACCAGACACAGCCAGTGCCAGCGTTATGACAGAAATGTTGGGTAATCTAGGTGGTTTCATTCGGAATTGGACTGGAGGTATAGATGACTCTCGGCACTTGTGTTTCTGCTCAACTAACAGTTAACCCCTTTGGAGTACCTAAAGAAGGTGCTTGAGTCAGTGATGGCAAAATTGATAGCTTCGAAACTGTGAATACGGTTGGCACCCGACTTGCAACGAGCCATTGTAGACTCTCTATGATGGTTATGAGGCAACCGATATGATGGCACGAGCGACGGCAAGAGAAGGAGGAACAGGTAGTCAGGGGTTCCGCAGTCGATTATCGAGGCTCTGGCATCCAAGAGCATACTTACTTGCTCTAGGATTCTTGGGGGGACTCGGCCTTGGTGGATCTTGGGGTACCTGGCAGAACCTATGCGCTGGGGACGCATGTCCTTCGATTGCGCGTATTTCAACGTTTGAGCATGAACAAAAGAGCAAAATCTTAGCAGCCGACGGTGAACAGATCGCGGAATTCGGCTTTGAGACTCGTACCCCAATCCGAATCACGGATTTACCAGCTCATGTCCACCAAGCAGTTGTCGCGATGGAGGACAAACGCTTCTATCAACACCGTGGGTTTGACCCAATCGGTTTCACACGGGCAGCGATCGGTGTAATCACCTTTAACTATGCGGGGGGCGGGAGCACGATCACACAGCAGCTCGCTCGCAATCTCTTTACTGAGATAGGATTTGAGCAGCGCTATACCCGGAAAATCAAAGAGCTCCAGGTCGCTCTTGATCTAGAAAGATCTTACACGAAGGAACAGATCCTCGAAGCGTATTTGAACGAGATCTACATGGGTGGTGTCTACGGGTTCCAGGCTGCATCACTTCGGTACTTCGGAAAAGGGGTGGCAGAAGTAAATGTAGCCGAAGCCGCGCTTCTTACCGCTATTCTCAACCGCCCAACATGGTACAACCCCTTCACAAACCCAGAGCGCGCACTCGCGCGCAGAAACACTGTTCTAGACCTAATGGCGCAGCAACGCTACCTAACCCAATCCGAGACCGAGCTTTGGAAATCCTTTCCTCTGCCCGAAGTCGAGCCAGACCGGGCTTCTACTCAGTTCGCTCCATACTTCGAGGAGTGGGTTCGGCAAATCTTAGCTGATCGCTTCGGTGAAGAGATCTATCGTGGTGGATTCCGAGTGTACACCACCCTTGATATCCAGATGCAGGAAGCGGCGCAAGCTGCTATGGAAGCTGGTTGGGCAGAGATAGAGGCGGACTCGGTCAATTTCCTTCACCCACGTTACGAGCCGGCAGACACCTCCTACGGTAGTTCAACCCCCTACCTGCAAGGCGCATTCATCTCATTAGATCCGGAAACCGGTCACGTGAAGGCCCTCATCGGAGGACGTGATTTCCAACATTCAAAATTCGATAGGGCACGGCAAGCAAGGCGTCAGGCAGGATCCTCGTTTAAACCATTCGTTTACACTGCGGCGCTCAACACTGGAATACCTGCCTCTTATATAGTGGAGGATATCCCCGTCGTATATCCGCAACTGGATGGTTCGGATTGGCGTCCATCAAACTTCGTTGACGAATTCAAGGGACCAATGACCCTACGCGAGGGGCTATATACATCGACCAATATGATCGCGATCCGACTGGGCTGGGAGGAGGTCGGAATAGAAACCGTTGCCCAGACTGCCCGACGGATGGGGATCATGACAGAGATTGAAAGATTTCCTTCAACGACCATAGGTGCTTCTGAAGTAATCCCTCTGCAAATAGCTGAGGCATACTCATCTTTTCCTAACATGGGAACCAAGGTCCGTCCGTTCCCAATCCTTAGAGTTGAAGACGACAATGGAACCGTCATATGGGAACCCCAGCCCGAAAAGACGACCGTTCTTGAACCGTTACCTACCCGTATCATCGTGGATATGCTGGAAGATGTGGTGCGACGCGGAACAGCCTATACGGCCGTACGAGTCCGTGGCGGACTCCCCCATAACATCCCAGCCGCAGGGAAAACCGGAACCACCAACGACGGGACAGACGTCTGGTTCACAGGGTTCACTGGGAACCTACTAGCCACAGTCTGGTTCGGTATGGATACACCACAGCCAATCTTCCGCTTAGGTCCTGGTCGCCGTCAGGCAACAGGAGGAGGGCTAGCTGCTCCAGTTTGGGGTTCCTTCATGAGCCAGGTATACCAAGATATATCGTTAGATGAGGACTCTGGGAGGACGGGGGCACGCCCGCTCCTAGAGCGCCCAAAGCTCTGGGAGATACCTGACGGCCTCAATGCGGTTGTAGTCGATCGCAAAACCGGACTGTTGGCATCACGCTGGTGTCCCGAAGAAGATCGATACACCGAGTATTACATCCCGGGCACGGAACCCACTGATTTATGTGATCGTTCGAGTCGACGTTTCCGTTCCTCTAGGATTCGGGGCTACCAGTAAAACTTGGGTCCTCCATCATCCTTCCTCTTGATCGAGATCTATAAGCCACCCCAGAATCAAGGCTAACCAAATCATCGTTGACATCAGACGAGTGGTGTCGGCCACTGTGTTACTTGGACCGCCTCCCGGTTAAAACTTTCCCTGTTGCGTATATTAGAGCTGATCAGGTACAGTCCGCATTGGAGCAACGATTGAGCAACAATGAGGTAATGACCGGTGAGATTCTGATCCCTGCATCAGTCTTGAAATCAATGCATTCCGAAATCGCTGTAGGACTAAACACGACAGAGGGAGCTCGGATGCTAAGCCATGTAGGATACCAGTCCGGACTCAGAGCGGCTTCCTTGATGAACCAAGAGTTCGGGGGCGACTCCTCAGCCACGAGTCAGGATAGTTTCTGGGCCTCCATTTCAAGTTTTTTCTTGAGACGTGGCTGGGGAAAACTTTCTCACAGTATCCCTCATCGTGCGATCGGAGTGCTAAGCGCCACCGACTGGGCAGAAGCAAAGCCACAATCCGATACTAATGTTCGAATCACGAACTGCAGTTTCAGCGAAGGTTATCTTTCTGGCATTCTCTCAAAGCGGTCGGGGCGCTCGGTGGCAGTGCTTGAGATTTCGTGCCAAACTCGAGGGGACGACGCGTGCGAATTCGCTTTTGGCTCCGAATCAACGATCCAGAAACTGGATAAAGCAATTTTAAATGGGGCTGTGATATCGAATGCACTTGAAGAACTCTGATCTTAGCACGCAAAGGTGTCGGGCACTCGGTATTGACTTCGGCACCAAGCGAATAGGTATGGCAGTAAGTGATTCCACAAACACTCTGGCTGCACCCCTCAAAACTCTCACCAGGCGAGAAGGGAAAAGACCACCATATGCCTGCATGTTGGAGACGGCTAGAGACTATGATGTGTGTCAACTAGTGGTCGGATTGCCGCTGAGCCTGGATGGCGAAGAAAACGAATGGTGTACTGAGGTACGGTTGATGGGAGACAAAATCGGCAGGAAAATCGGAGCAGACGTAGCATATGTCGACGAACGAATGACATCGGTACAGGCAGAGCGAGCCCTGCACGCTACAGGCCTGCCTCGCTCCAAACGACGAGAAAAAGGGCGCGTCGATGCGGCGGCGGCGCAGCTCATTCTTCAGGCATGGCTCGACAACCCTAGTATCGCACGATGAGGCTTCACCAACCGAACTGGATGAACAAGTGGGCACTGGTGACGCTTCCCGTCTTACTAGTGAGCGTTATGGCCCTCTCTAAAAGAGAGGTTGGTAAGAAGATTATTGTCGAGATTCCCCCAGGTGCTTCATCTGGGGAAGTCGCCTATCTACTGAAGGAAAACGAAATCATAGCTAGCGCTGTCCTTTTTCGAGCTTACGTAAAACTTAGAGGTGAGGACCGAAGCCTTAAGGCTGGCATCTACAAGATGCAAACCTCTGGTTCGATACAAGAAGCATTTCGGAAAATTTCACGCGGAGTAGTAGAGACTACCGCTATCACCATACCGGAAGGACTCAACGTCTGGCAGATTGCTCCCATACTCTCAGAGGTTACTCAGAATACTGAAGACGAAATTACAATTGCCCTGAAGGATCCGATGCTTCCGGAACGCTTCAACCTAGAGGGGCCTACAATCGAAGGATACCTGTTCCCAGACACATACAGGTTCGCGAATGGTATTAGCCTAGAGACGGTCATCACCACCATGATCGAGCAATACCGATCTCTGTGGACCGATGCTAGGAAAAAAGCACTCGAAGCATCCGGAATGTCAGAGCATGAAATAGTGACTCTGGCTTCAATCATTCAGACGGAAGCTCGGCAGCTATCAGAAATGTCTCGGATCTCAGGCGTGTATCACAACCGAATACGCAACCGCTGGCTCCTGCAGGCCGACCCCACCGTGATCTATGCACTGGGCGGTTACAGAGAACGCCTCCTTTACGCGGCTATCGACTCCGTGGCTGACAACCCCTACAACACCTATACGCAGCCAGGGTTGCCACCCGGACCAATCGCTTCCCCTGGAGCGATGGCGATCGACGCAGCACTAACACCGGAGGAGCATGACTATTGGTACTTCGTAGCTCGCCCAGACGGGTCTCACGTATTCACGAGCACGCTTGCAGATCATAACAGAGCTAAAGAAGAACAAAGAATTGCAAGAAACGGCCTCTGAGTTGCCATTCTGACGAGTCCTTCCTGATCATCAAACCCTGAGAATTATCCTGTGTTGTCTAAAGAACGACTCCGTCTGATGTTCATCACTAGCTCGCACCCAAACCCTGATAGGTCTATCCTCAGCGTCGTGCAATCGGCACTGGATGCCGGGGCACCCGCGATCCAACTACGAGCTAAGAAAGCAAGGTCGCGTGACACATTAGAGTTGGGTCGAAGACTTAGAGAACTCACAAAAGCGGCAAATGCGCTTCTCCTCGTTAATGACCGCTTCGATGTCGCACTCGCCGTAGGAGGGGACGGAGTCCACTTAGGGCCTGATGATGTCCCTGTATCGGCGATTAGACGCATCGCACCAGAAAGATTTCTGATTGGAGCTTCTACCGACCAGCCCACCGAAGCACAACGCCTGGTCTCAGAGGGCGCCAACTACATCGGATGTGGCACTATTTACCCGACATCGAGCAAGTTAGACGCAGGCCCGACGATCGGCCTAGCAGGTCTGCAAGCAGTTGTTGATGCTGTTGATGTTCCAGTGCTGGGCATCGGAGGCATAGACGTTGAGGGAGCACGGGAGATAGCAAACCACACCTCTGCTGCTGGCATCGCGGTAATCGGAAGCATCATGGATGCTGATGACCCAGGATCCCAAGTCTCTGCACTCCTGGGCGCTTTCAGGGCCTGTGATTAGAGAGGAGTAGCAAATCGTCCAACCTAAAGCCCACCTGCATGCAGGAGATCCTCAATCTCGTGCCCTTGTACATAAAAATCACCTAGGGCCCTTCCATTTCCTGGATTGTGCCAGTCAGAACCACCACTCATCAGTAGTCCGTTCGCCTTACAGATCGATTCTAATCGAATCACGTCCGTTTTCTTGGACCGAGGGCGATACACCTCGAGACCCCTAAGTCCGGCCTCGAGCAAGAGAGGAAGAAGCGAATCAACCAGTTGCCCGGGCGGGTGCGCCCACAGCGGAATACCGCCCGCCTCAAGCACTAAGTTTACCGCCTCTGCAGGCTCCAACAGATGTGTGGGCACAAAGGCCTCACTCTCGTTGCCAATAAGTCGTTCGAACGCGTCCCAGACTGACTGAGCATACCCAGCTTTGACAAGAGCCTTAGCGAGGTGAGGTCGTCCAATTACAACCCCTTCTGGTCCAGCTTCATCCATAACCGCACCGTAAGAGATCTTAACCTCCATACGATCCAGCCTCTCGAGCATCTCACGCATTCTTTCCGCTCGCCGGGACCCAGCGACACGACCGTGCTCAAGAAGAACAGACGAACGTGGATCAACGAAGTAACCCAACACATGGACGTCCGTAGTCCCGTAGGTCGACGAAACTTCAATGCCAGGGATCACATGCATACTAAGAGTGCTAGCTCTTTCTTGAGCCGTTGCTACTCCCGCTACAGTGTCGTGATCCGTGATCGCAATTACGTCCAGGCCGGCCGCAACCGCCTCGCTCACGACCTGGCCTGGAGACCAGGCGCCGTCTGACGCAGTGGTATGTATGTGGAGATCGAGCCTCAAATCAACAAGGTCTCAATTAATGTGGTCTGCGATCACTAACTCAGGATCGGAAGCGTCTGTCGGTGGTCCATCGCCCGCGTACTCGGTCAGGAGGGTTACCATGTCTCTCTCAACCTTCAGTACACCTCCTACGACATGGAAATGCTCGCTTCCGCCACCCGAACGGTCCAGCGTGAGCTCACCAGAACCGATGAGCGAAAGCATCGGCGCGTGGCCGGGAAGGATACCCACCTTCCCATCCCACGCCGGTGCAACGATGGCAGAAGCCTCACCCTCGAACACGATCCGATCCGGAGAGACGACACGTACGTGCAGCAATGAAGCCATCAGAATCAGCCCTCAGCCGCAAGCTTGTCAGCTTCCGCAACCACTTCGTCGATGCCCCCCTGCATATAGAAAGCCTGCTCTGGGAGGTGATCGAGTTCACCATTTGCAACGCGCTCAAACGACTCAACCGTCTCTTCTAGTTTGACATACTTCCCAGAAATTCCGGTGAACTGCTCAGCCACGAAGAATGGTTGCGAGAGGAACCGGGCAATCCGGCGAGCTCGGCCGACTATGATCTTGTCTTCTTCGGTCAGTTCGTCCATACCTAGAATCGCTATAATGTCCTGAAGATCCTTATAGCGCTGAAGGATAGCCTGCACCTGCGTCGCGACTCGATAATGACGTTCACCCACGAACTGCGGATCCATGATCCGAGAACTCGAGTCCAAAGGGTCAACCGCGGGATATATGCCCTGCTCCGCTATAGAACGCGAAAGGACCGTCTGAGCATCTAGGTGCGTGAACGCGGTAGCAGGAGCCGGGTCTGTTAGGTCATCGGCCGGCACATAGATGGCCTGGACCGAAGTGATCGAGCCGGCTGCGGTAGAGGTTATGCGCTCTTGGAGTTCACCCATTTCAGTACCGAGTGTAGGTTGGTATCCAACAGCAGATGGCATACGCCCCAATAGGGCTGACACCTCTGATCCGGCCTGTGTGAAACGGAAAATATTGTCTACGAAGAGAAGTACGTCTTGGTTCTCAACGTCACGGAAGTACTCAGCCATGGTCAAACCGGAGAGGCCTACTCGAAGCCGAGCTCCCGGAGGCTCATTCATCTGGCCATAAACAAGCGACGTTGAATCCAGGACGCCAGATTCTTTCATCTCGAGCCACAGGTCATTGCCTTCTCGTGTCCTCTCACCCACACCGCAAAAAACCGACTTGCCGCCGTGTTCCATCGCAATGTTGTTAATGAGCTCCATGATGATGACGGTCTTACCGACGCCGGCACCTCCAAACAGACCCGTTTTCCCACCCTTTACGTAAGGGGCTAGCAGGTCGACGACCTTTATCCCCGTCTCAAAAATCTCCGTCTTCGGCTCAAGCTGATCAAACTTTGGAGCTAGTCGGTGTATCGGCCACCTTTCGACCTCGTCTGCTTTTTCTCCTCCGACCGGACCCATCTCATCGACAGGCTCCCCGAGTACATTCAAGATTCTTCCGAGAGCAGCCTCCCCGACCGGAACCGAAATCGACGCCCCGGTGTCAGAAACTTCCATCCCGCGTGTCACACCGTCTGTCGAAGACATAGATACAGCACGAACCTGACCGCGACCGATGTGCTGCTGCACTTCAGCAATCAGCTCGATCTCTTGACCAGCCTCGTTCGTCGTATTGAGTGAAAGCGCGTTGTAGATCTCAGGCAAATGGGCGGCCTCGAACTCAACGTCGAGAACCGGTCCGATGACCTGAACGACCTTTCCAGTGTTATCAGCCATGATGTCCCTATATATCCCTACTCGAGGGCGGCGGAGCCACCGACGATCTCGGCGATCTCCTGCGTGATCTGGGCCTGACGGGCCCTGTTGTAAGTCCGGGTGAGGTGCTCAAGCACGTCACCGGCGTTGTCGGTTGCAGATTTCATTGCCGACCTGCGGGCACCCTGCTCCGCGGCAGCATTCTCCACTAGCGCCGTATAGACGGCGTTGCGGATATATACGGGGAGGATCTGTTCCAAGATCATGTCCCCACTGGGGCTCAGAATATAGACGTCAGCCGACGACGCGTTTTCATCACCCGATATCGGTAGCAAGTCGCGCGTGTGCGGGGGCGTCGACATCGCCGACTTGAACTTAGAACTCACGATATATACCGCATCTACTTGTCCGTTCTCGAAACGTTCCCGCACTGGGGCGATGATCGCTTCAGCATCGTCCACGGTCGGACTGTCCCCCACATCTGCCTTCTCCGTTGTGATCTCTTCACCACGGAATCGGAAGTAAGCAACACCCTTCTTTCCTGCTATGTGCAACTCTGTCTCTATACCTTGAGCACGCAGATCTTCCATAAGATTGCGTGCCTGCTTGATGAGATTTGAATTGAATCCACCGCACAAGCCACGGTTCGCTGTCAGTAGCACTACTGCGGCTCGCGACACCTCTTTCGGCCGCCTTAGAATCGGGTATCTCTCGCTCAAAGCCGGTGAATAAAGTCCTTCCACGATCTCCTGAAGCGCATCCGCATAAGGTCGGGCCGCCTGAACACGGTCGGACGCCTTCTTAAGCTTTGAAGTCGCTACGAGCTCCATTGTGCGCGTTATCTGCCGGGTATTTTCGACTGACTTTATCCGGCGCTTTACGTCCGCGTCACCTGCCACTTCGTCTCTCCTCTACTCAGTAAAGAGTCAGCCGATTCAGGCCGAGGCCCCAATGGCCTCGTGCTCGGCAGCGAAAGACTCATTGAAGCTCTCAATCGCAGACACCAACTGCTCATTCAACTCGTCAGTGAGTTGACCACCATCTCGAATACCATCAAGCACTCCTTGGTGCTTTGCGGCCATTTGTTGGTGGAAGCCGAGTTCCCACTGACGAACTAAGCTGACATCTACGTCATCCAGATACCCGTTGGTCACCGCATAAATTACGGCGACCTGATTCTCGACTGGCATCGGCTGATACTGTGGCTGCTTGAGCATTTCCACTGTGCGGGCCCCACGCGCTAGTTGACGCTGCGTGGCGGCATCTAGATCTGAACCGAACTGAGCGAAAGCCTCTAGTTCACGGTATTGGGCTAGGTCCAAACGGAGACGACCTGCAACCTTTTTCATGGCCTTGATCTGAGCAGAGCCACCAACACGCGAAACCGAAATACCGACATTGACGGCAGGCCGCACACCAGAGTTGAACAGATCCGGCTCAAGGAAAATCTGACCGTCGGTGATCGAAATCACGTTAGTCGGAATGTACGCGGAAACATCACCACCCTGCGTTTCGATAATCGGTAGCGCGGTGAGCGACCCTCCGCCCTGTTCGTCTGCGAGCTTGGACGCACGCTCTAGGAGACGAGAGTGGAGATAGAAAACATCGCCCGGGTATGCTTCCCGCCCTGGAGGGCGACGAAGAATCAAGGAGAGCTGACGATAAGCCTGTGCTTGTTTCGAGAGATCGTCATACACGACCAATGTATGTTTGCCTTGCCACATGAAGTGTTCCGCTAAGGCTGTAGCGGCATATGGCGCGATATACTGCATCGGAGCAGGGTCGGACGCGTTCGCGGTCACAACGATCGTGTACTCCATAGCTCCTTTTTCCCGAAGCGTTTCGACTACCGCCCGGACCTTACCCGCCCTCTGACCGATCGCGCAGTAGATACATATAACATCAGTGTCTTTTTGATTTATGATCGCGTCGACGGCAACAGCAGTCTTTCCAGTACCGCGGTCACCGATGATCAATTCACGCTGTCCGCGTCCTACCGGAATCATCGAGTCAATCGCTTTGATTCCCGTCTGCATCGGCTCACCTACCGGCTGTCGTTTCACGATACCCGGAGCTACGATGTCGATCTGGCGGTTACCTTCAATATCCGCGATCGGTCCCTGACCATCCTGAGGGTTACCAAGGGAATCAACGACCCGGCCCAGATATCCGGCACCCACTGGGATATCTAACACACGGCCGGTGCGCCGAACCTGATCTCCTTCGTGCAGACGTACCCACTCACCCATAATCACCGCACCGATATTGTCCTCTTCAAGGTTCAGGGCAAGCGCGGTTACTGTCTCACCTGACTCTGATGACGTAATCTCAAGCATCTCCGACGCCATAGCCTTAGTAAGACCATAAATGCGGGCAATTCCGTCCTTAACCTCTAGGACTTCGCCGACCTCTTCTGCTTGGAGTTCGTCTTCATATCGCTCGATCTCGTCGAGCAGGACGTCCTTGATCTCGCTGGCGCGAAGCTGGGAGTCGTTGGCCATCTTATTGTCTGGATTCTAGAGTTTAAATTCGGTTTAGGCTGTCGCTGCTTCACCGGAGTCGGTGGGCAAGTCGGCCGCGAGCATTTGGCGGCGTAACCCTTCCATCCGCCTTCGGACCGATCCATCGTAGATCGTGTCCCCTGTACGTACCACGAGGCCTCCCAGAATACCTGCATCTACCTGGAAGTGTGGGATCGCTCTTTTGCCAAGCGCCACAGAGAGCTTTCCCGCAATCAACTCACGAGTGGCTTCGTCCACTTGACGGGCCACCGTTACCTGCACGTGCTCCCTTCCCAAGCGAGCATCGAGCAGTACTTGATACTGATGAGAAATCGACCGCAACAGCCGCTGACGTCTCTTGTCAATTGTAACTAGAACGAAATTCACAACATGCTTGGGCAAAGACTCTTCAAAAGCCTTCTTGACCACATTCTTTTTGTCAGCGTCATCAATTCGCGGAGTCTCAATGAACAAGCGGAACTTCGGATCTTCTTCGATCAGCTTCGCGACCGTTGCAACCGCATCTCCGTACTCCTGAAGAGCTTCGTTCCGCAGGGCTAACTCGAAAAGTGTCTCTGCGTAATTCCGCGCTACAGTTTCGTCCCTCAACCCTCACCTCCAACCCCACCCATCTCAGCTAGGTAACGCTCAACAAGCGCTCGGTCTTTTTCTTGGTCCAGATTTTCTTGTATCAGCCGAGTCGCCGCAGACAGAGCCAGATCAACCGACTCTCTTTTGATTTCGGCGATAGCGGCATCACGCTCACGTTCGATCTCGGCACGAGCCCGCTCAATGATTGACTGGGCCTCGCCTCTCGCCTTCTCCTCAATCTCCATTCGGATAGAGTCACCTGCCACCTTTCCTTCAGCTAAGAGCTCATTAGCCTGTCGACGCGCGTCAGCGAGATTTTCTTTGTATTTTTCGAGGAGTGTCTCCGCTTCCTTATTCCGCTCTGCAGCCTCGTCCAAGGCCGCTTGGATTCCCTTCTCGCGGGCATCGACAGCAGCCAGGATGGGACCCCAAGCGTACTTCCCTAAGATGAAGACGAGGATACCGAATACGACCAAGGTCCAAAAGCTGAGACCTGTATTTATATCGTATAGTCCACCACCACCTTCTCCCCCTTGACCCAAGAGCTCAATTGGGGATGCGGCAAGAACAAAGACTACAGCTGTGATTTGACTGGCTCTCATTATCTCTCCGTAATACTTCCAGCACGGTGAATGAGCCAAATGCCATTAGCCCATTCCTTACTCATCACTTAACCGTGATCGAGGACACCGCTGATTAGAAGAACTTGAAGAGAAGCGCGATCACTAGTCCGAACAGAGCAGCACCCTCAATCAGCGCGGCGAGAATGATTCCAGCCCCCTGAATCGTGGCGGCAGCTTCTGGCTGACGGGCGATTCCTTGGGCTACACCGTTTCCAATTTGACCGATGCCGATTCCTGCACCGATGACTGCAAGTCCGATACCTATTCCAGCGCCGAGCAGGTCTAGTCCACCTGAGGCGGCAGCAGTTTCCTGAACAACGGTGAGCATTCCGTAGAGCATTTCGCTTTCCTTGGAAGTTTGTCGTTAACGACGAGTTAAAATCATTTACTGATACTTGGAATCCAAATAGAACTGCTAGTGCGCATGCTGAATCTGACCGATGAATACGGCTGTCAACAACGCGAAGATGTAAGCCTGAAGAAACGCCACAAAAAGTTCGAGAATCATGATCCCGGACACCATCGCTATGGAAGCTAATGTCACTCCTCCGGCAACAATCGCTCCACCACTTGCGAATATGAAGATCAGGCCCAGAAGCGAGAGAACGAGAGTATGGCCAGCCATCATGTTAGCGAAAAGCCGGATCATCAGAGCGAATGGCTTCGTGAGTTTCCCTAGGAACTCTACAGGAGTGAGGATCACGAGCATGATCGCCGTTCCTATAGGGTTCATACCCTTCGGGGCATAGAAAATCGTACCCATATAGCCTGCAAAACCGAGCGCTCTCATTCCGGAAATTTCAGTTACAACAAAGGTCACCAGCGCCAGAGCGCCTGTTACCATGAAGTTTCCTGTCGCTGTTGAACCAAACGGGACTAACCCCAACAGGTTCATAAACAAAATGAAGAAGAAGAGCGTGAGTATGTACCCCGTATAGGAATCCGCTCCGTGACTGATATTCCTGCGCACAACCTCGTCACGAAAATAAAGAACCATCGCTTCCATCGCGTTAGCTAAACCAGTTGGCGCCCGATTTGAAAACTTGTTTTTCATCGCTCGCCCGATGGGCACAAAAATCGCCAAACACACAAGCGCAGCCAAGAATAAGAAGACTACGTGCTTCGTCGGAGAAAGGTCTAGTGTAAGTGGTCCAATGTGTATCGGATCGAAGTGCGGCAGGTGGATGACCGGCCCAAATCCAAGTAACTGGAACTCTAGTTCTGCGCCGTCTAGAAGATGATGCATCAACATGTACTGGAGGTCAGGGCCATTTTCTGCACCACCCCCATGTTCCTGAGCGGCGTGAGCAGCGCCCTGTAGCACGGCCGTAAGCTTCATCTAAGCCCGCACCGTTTCGCTTGACTGGGTCCGGAAGTAAAACGGCTCAAGCAACATTAAACCGAAGAAAAATCCCGCGAGTGCGAGGAGCATTGGTATAGCAAAATCAGCGCTCGATTTTGTGGCGATGACCGCCCCAATTCCGATCACAGCCATACGAACCAACGTCCCACCTATCCACACGGCCAGGAAGCGGTTGACCTCAGCTCGAAAGCGTATCAAGGCCCAAAAAGCGATGCTTTGGACGGGAATCGCCAAAGCTGCAGCGACGAGCGTCCCAGACCTACCCGCATCATCTAGAAACGGCCAAAGTCCGACCAAAACAGTCGATACGAGGATCACGCACGCTGACGCGTACTTGAAGGAAGCCCTCATTGCGGGTCGTCTTTCCGCTGTCTCGGTTCAATCACGATGTGAGAATACAAGCTGTAGAAACCTGCTCCGCCGCCTACGAACGCACCAATCACCATCAGAATGGGTCCTGTCCCCAATTTCCCATCAGCCCAGAATCCAAGACCCATGAAGAACAAAACGGCGAGGGCCCAAGTCAGACCGTGACCCAAGAATTGACCAGATGCTCGCACCACTTCCTTAAGCTGATCATCTGACTGTTCAGGTCGCTGCTCCAAACCGAACCCCCTCTAGCACCTCAACATCGCTTCACCTAGGAAAACGATCTCCGAGGAGCCGTGAAAACATAGTCCTTGTGAAAAAATGCGCAAGCTGTTCAATAACCGCTGAAACACCCTTAAACACTATAGATTATGAGGATCTGCGATCACGTCTCACAGTCTAGATTCAAACGCGCGTTAGGAACGACTCTACCAATCGCTATTCCCGTCTTGATGAATCATCCTGCCCACAGTTCGAGTGTTCTTAGAAAAAGAACCGTTAACTGCTTGACGGATCCCACTGGCTCCGTCAATCTTCGCGCCGGTCCCGAGCCGCTTCATCGCGCTTACTGCCAGTGCGGTCCGTACGCGGACGATTGAATGCCGCAAAGGAACTAAGGAATGGCTATAACCGAGAAGACTCAAGCAAGCGACCGTGACATAGCGCTCCTCGAAAGGGCAGCCGAGGTTACCGCGTCTATGCGTGTGGAAGTGGAAAAGCGCATTGTAGGACAACGCGAGGTGATTGATGAAATGCTGGTGGCCTTGCTAGCCAATGGGCATGCGCTTCTGGTTGGCGTCCCCGGTCTCGCAAAAACCCTCCTCGTGCAGACGGTAGCAGATGCACTCGATTTAGAGTTCAGTCGAATTCAGTTTACGCCTGACCTGATGCCGACCGACATAACAGGGACTGAGGTGATCGAGGAGGATCGAACAACCGGACGTCGCGTGTTCAGATTTGTGAAAGGCCCGGTATTTGCCAACATAATTCTAGCAGACGAAATCAACCGCACCCCGCCCAAGACACAAGCTGCACTCCTTGAAGCGATGCAGGAACGGGCAGTTACAGCTGCGGGCGAGACGTACACTCTTCCAAGACCGTTCTTTGTGCTTGCAACGCAGAATCCTATTGAGCAGGAAGGGACCTACCCTCTTCCTGAAGCGCAACTGGACCGCTTTATGCTCGAGCTTCCGATCTACTATCCGTCCCGGGAAGAAGAAGAAGAGGTCGCTATGAGAACCACAGGAGGCACGGAGCAGGAGGTGGAAAGCGTCATCACCGCTCAAGAGTTGATCGAACTTCAAGGACTAGTGCGGCGTATTCCAGTTCCGCCATCTCTGGTCTCGTTTGCTGTCCATCTGGCACGTGCCACCCGCCCCGGAGACGAGGCCGCCTCAGTGACTGAGAACTACGTATCATGGGGCGCAGGGCCACGTGCCTCGCAATACCTCGTGTTGGGTGCAAAGGCGCGGGCGGCATCGCGCGGAGCAGCAATTCCATCATATGATGATGTACGCGCAGTAGCGCCAGCCGTGCTGGCCCATCGCCTCGTATTGAACTTCGAAGCTGAAGCCGATGGTCGAACAACGCGCGACGTGATCGAAGAACTCCTCAAGGAGAGCCAGGGTTGGACCTGACGGAAATAGCCTGAGGTGACAGAACAACCTCCGAGTAGTTACGGTGATGATGGGAGCCCTCGATGATGGTTCTTTATGCTGCGATCGTCGTCGGACTTCTTCTAATGTCGGCGGTCCTTACAGCGGTCCACGATTCGGTCTTCCAGATCACGCGTTCGCACACCAGAACTCTGGTTGAAGAAGGCTTTGACGGTGCCGAAAACATAGACGCAGCCCGAGAACACAAGCACGCAGTTCAGGCCAGCGTTCGTGTCACGACCAGTGTTCTGAACCTCTCGGCCCTAGCGTTAATCGCACTCACAGGTGTCTCGACATGGGGCCGATTGGGACCGGTAACGAGTACCTTGTTTGGTTTAGTCTTAGTGCTCACGATCGCAGACCTAATCCCTCACCTAATTGCAGCGCGACGACCAATTAGGCTCGCGCTTTCCTCAGCAGGAATGCTGCTTTTAGTCGAAAGGTTCGCTCGTCCACTTGTGCGGCCAGTTGAGCGGCTGGAGTACCACATTGGCGGCAATGACGACACAGTCTCAGATGCGCAGCGCGAGCTTCGTGAGATCCAAGAAATTGGCAAAGAAGAAGGGGTGCTTGAAGACGGTGAGAGTCTCCTTGTAGAGCGCGCATTTCGGCTGGACGAACTCACTGCTTGGGACGTGATGGTTCCCCGGGTCGATATTTTTTCCTGGCAAGAGGACCTCAAGCTTAGGGATATCGTAACGACGCTAAGGCAGGTCCCTTACAGCCGCGTGCCTGTTTACAAAGACTCTGTCGATGACGTGACTGGTATAGTCTACGTCCGAGAGATATACGAGAGCTTTGTCGGAGGCGAACTCGACCGGAGCGTTGCCGACTTAGCCCACGATCCATTCTTCGTTCCTGGCTCACGATCACTAACCGAACTTCTTCAAGAATTCCAAGCGCGTCGCATCCACATGGGGATCGTGGCAGACGAATTCGGTGGCACAGATGGTCTTGTCACACTAGAGGACATCCTTGAGGAACTAGTAGGCGAAATTCATGATGAAACGGACGTCGATGAAGAGGAGATCCAACGCATTAATGACGACGTCGTAGAATGTGACGCCGGAGTCGACCTTAGAGACCTCGACGAAGAGCTCGACATTGCTCTTCCTCAAGGTGAGCACCGATCGTTGAACGGGTTCTTGCTTGAAGAATTAGGACACGTGCCCGAAGCCGGAGAATATTTGGTGACGTCGGTTGCACGAATTGACATTCTGCAGTCATCCGAAACGCAAGTGCTTCGTGCACGTGTGACTCGAAGAAGAGCTATTGAAGAAGAGGCTGATGAGTGATGGCTACCGTCCTCGAGTTCGACGGAAAGTCGCCACAAATTCATCCCTCGGTCTTCCTCGCGCCAAGCGCTGTGATCATAGGAAATGTGAAGGTTGAAGCCGGAGCAAGCATCTGGTTCGGGGCGGTCCTGCGGGGAGACGATCCAAGCCATGGAATAGTTATAGGTCCCCGAACGAGCATCCAGGAAAACTGTGTTGTCCACGTTGGTCGATGGGGCCCCACAGTCATTGGCACTGATGTGACTATGGGACACGGAGCCAAGCTGGAAAGCTGCACGATCGGAGATAGGACCGTTATAGGGATGAATGCCACGATCCTCCAGAATGCAATAGTGGATGAGGAATGCCTAGTGGCAGCGAACACCGTAGTGCTTGAGAATGCTGAAATACCAGCGCGAAGCCTTGTCGCAGGGGTGCCAGGCAAAGTGAAGAAGAAGTTGGACGGATCTGCGGCAGAGTGGATCAAGGGAGGCGGAGCCCATTACGTATCACTGTCGCGTAAATACCTGCGTCAGGGGATAGGCACAGGTAATCCCGAAACGGAGAGCAGCGATGGCTGACGAGCGGCGATCTAGAGTTGATACGTCGTCAGAAAGCGCTGAAGGCAAAGTCCCCGCCCAGACCGAGAAGCAAATCTACCTCTGTGACCTGTGCGGAGTCCCTATGCTCAACCTGCACTGCAAGCTGATCTGCGAACAGTGCGGATACAAGCGTGATTGTTCAGACCCCTGAGAAGAGATAGCTAACCAGCGACTCCAAGGAGGGATTCGACGTACCACGCTACCATGGCGTCGCCCCACACGTAGGAGATCGCACCGCCCGCCGCCATAAAAACTCCGAACGGGATCAGCCCACCCATCTCCATATCACCGTCTTCGTTCCGAGCTAGAGCAGCCGGAATCGACTGAGCTAACGCAATAACGATTGCCAATGCTGAAGCAATGAAGACAGTAAGAGCTATCCCTTCCACCCCCACGAAGGCTCCAATCATCATGGACATCTTGATGTCACCCCCACCCATGGCTTGATCTACTCCCATTCCCTCTAGCCTGTGAGGAGAGATCCTCGTAATAAGCCAAGTGCCAGCAATCCCGACGAACCAAAGAACGCCATAGCCGAGCCCCGCTCCAATGACGGACGCCACTATATCAATTCCCCCTGGAAGAACCGCAAGAATAATTCCGACAAGCGTTCCTCCGACCGAAAACTGATCGGGGATCACATAGAAACGCGCGTCCGAAATAGAGATTCCAAAGATGATCGCCAGAAAGATCGCGCCTCGGAATGCCTCTGGGCTCGGCCAGTGCAACGCAAAGACGGCGGCCCACATAAGCGCCGTTCCTGCTTCAACAAGGGGATATTGAGCCGAAATTGGTCCGGAGCAGTTTCGGCACCTTCCGCGAAGCAAAAACCAACTGAAGACCGGAATGATGTCGAGCCAAAAAATCGGACTTTTACAGCTTTGACAACGTGATCTTGGCCTTAGCACTGACTCGTCGATGGGCCAACGTAGTGAACAGACGTTAAGGAACGAACCGGTAAGCAACCCAAATATTCCAGCCAGAATTGGGGCAATCCATTCCATTAATCCGACCCTTTACGTTCCCTGGTTATTTGATGCATCAGGATCGATCCAGCGATTCCGACATTGAGCGACTCCACTGGCCCTTCCACTGGGACACAAATTGTCGCATGACCCAGCTGTCGCACATCTTCCCTCACACCAGCCCCCTCGTTCCCCACCACAAGCACTATATCATCAGTTCTCTTCAACGCATTCTTTCCCTCAGATGCTGCAACCACAACGGTTCGGTCCGCTTCTGTTAGGGCCTGCGCTACGTCCGCTACGGAAGCGAGTGCGATCGAAGCCCGAAAAGCAGCTCCGGCTGAAGCTCGGACGACCTTGGATCCCCAAGGATCTGCTGTTCCGTCGAGTGCAATGATTCCATTGAAGCCGAACGCAACTGCCGACCTAATCAGCGTTCCAACGTTCCCGGGATCCTGAATGGCGTCGAGAACCAAGACCGGACAATTGGCGGAAATCACCTGTTCTAGAGTCGCTTGGCTCTGCTCGCACACGGCCAGGACTCCCTGAGACGACTGAGTCGACGATATTCTTGCTAGTTCTTCGTCATTCATCACCGTGACATCGAATCCGCCGGCAAGTAACCTCGCCTCAAGATTCCGTCCAAGATCAGTCGACCTTAAACGCCCGGAGATCAAAGCAAAGCGGACATTAGCACCAGCTTGCAGAGCCTCAGACAATGTCCTGACCCCCTCTACGAGTACAAGACCCTCCCGTTCCCGTTGTCGCCTTATGGTAAGTCTCTTCAGAAGCGAAGCCCTGCGTTGGCTCAACAACACACTAGCTGCGACCTTTCAGAATGGACCACACTGAATATCGAGAGACCAATCACCGGTTGGACTACCCTACACCAGTCGCTCTGACAATCGCCGGAAGCGATTCGGGTGGTGGCGCCGGCATCCAAGCGGATCTGAAGACGTTTCATCAATTCGGTGTGTTCGGTACGAGCGCTATCACAGCGATAACGGCTCAGAATACTATAGGTGTGACCGCAATACACCCTATTCCACTCTCGAGTGTTCGTGCCCAGATCGATGCTGTCGCCTCAGATCTCTGCCCTGCGGCAATTAAAACCGGGATGTTGGCGACTGCAGAGGTCGCCGAAATCGTGGCATCGAGAATCTCCGCGCACAAACTTAACCCGTACGTGATGGACCCCGTTATGGTCGCGACAAACGGACGTCGGCTGCTTGAGCACAACGCAACCATCACGCTGTTAAACTGCCTGGTGCCGCTCGCTACTTTGGTTACACCAAACCTACAGGAAGCTGAGATTCTCACTGGAGATGACGTAAGGACGGTTTCTGAAATGAAGAGGGCAGCCCGTTGGCTTGTCGATGCCGGGGCTGATGCAGCACTGGTAAAGGGTGGTCATCTTGACGGTGATGCCGTAGACGTCCTGTGGGACGGCACCGAAGAGCTTTTGTGGCGCCACCCTCGCATCGATACACTTCATACACACGGCACCGGATGCACCTTATCCGCGGCGGTTACCGCAAGCCTTGCAGCGGGAGTAGACATGACCACTGCCGTAGATGGGGCAATCCGCTTTGTACAAGATTCCATCTCCAGTGCACCAAGATTAGGCAAGGGACGTGGGCCACTTAATCTCTTGGCTTCACCGCAGTGAGATCCGAAAGATCGCTCACAACCTCCGACAAAAGCCTGAGCATCCTGTTAGCGGTATCAGTTCCCAGCGCTAGAGCATCCTCATGCGACAATGCTGATGGAGACAGTCCCGTTGCTTTATTCGTAACCAGAGAGAGGGCTCCCACCCGCAATCCTACAGCACGTGCCAAAACGACCTCAGATACCGTAGACATACCCACAACATCCGCGTTCAGGTAAGCAAGCATGCGAACCTCAGCAGCCGTTTCAAAAGATGGACCCAGCATGCCCGCATACGTGCCGCGACGCAGGGGGACGCCAATTCTTCGAGCGGCACAACACACCACCTTTTGAATCTCCTGGTCGAAGGGAAGGCTCATATCTAGGAATCGGCACTCGCCTTTCCGGAACGGGCCCTCAAGGGCGCTGCGGAACGTAAAATTGATTTGATCCTCGACGAGAACGATATCGCCCACCTCAAGACTCGGGTCGACCGCACCCGCAGCATTTGTGAGAATAACCGTCTCGACACCGAGTCTGGCTAACAGACGCATTGGCTTTACGATCTCTTGAACCTCGTAACCTTCGTACGCGTGCAGGCGTCCATCGACAAGAATTACCGACACGTCTGACAAGGATCCGAACAAGATTCTCCCATGGTGCCCGCGGACCGTAGCTTCTGGTAATCCAGGAACAGCCTGGAAAGGAACCTCCACCTGGTCAGCCACCCCCCCTGCCACTCCATGGAGTCCCGAGCCCAAAACAATCGCGTAGCGAGGAATTTCGTCTACAACATCACGTAGAAGCCCTGCCGCACGATCGAGTGATTCCTCGCTCAGAGAATCATCCCCGCCACCGTAGCAGTCATGAACGCTGCTATTGACCCCCCAATCATCGCCCTCAAACCAAGGCGCGACAGGTCCTGGCGCCGACTAGGTGCGATTCCACCTATTCCTGCGATCTGCATCGCAATCGAACCGAAATTGGCGAAGCCCGACAAAGCATAGGTCGCAATGATCACAGACCGCGGAGCGAGTCCACCTGGCATGCCAATCGTGGTTTCCCCCATAGCGCCGGCGAGTTGAAGGTAGGCAACGAACTCGTTTAGTACCGTCTTGATCCCCATCAGAGATCCGATGAACGGAGCGTCGGCCCACGGCACACCCATGACCCACGCGAGTGGTGCCAGAATCCAACCGAGAATCAGTTCGAGGGTCAGACCGTCGAAACCAACTAGCGCCCCGATCCAACCCAAGATCCCGTTACTCATATAGATCAGTGCGACAAAAGCCAAGAGCATTGCACCTACATTCAGGGCTAGGGTCAAACCCTCACCTGCACCCCTTGCTGCGGCATCAATCACGTTCACATCAGGTTTCTCAACAATAACGTCGAGTGACTGAGCAGTCTCGGGTTCGCCTGCCTCCGGCAGCATGATCTTCGCAACTACAAGAGCAGCGGGAGCAGACATGACAGACGCTGCAAGCATGTGGCCAGCAACATCTGGAAAGTACGCCACAAGCATACCCACGTAAGCTGCTAAAACCCCACCGGCGACTGTAGCAAAACCTCCAGTCATCAGCGCCATCAGCTCTGACTCGGTCATTTTTTCGACAAATGGACGGACCAGCAGAGGGGCCTCCGTTTGACCAACGAAGACATTGCCGGCTGCTGACAACGACTCAGCTCCAGAGGTCTTCATAGTGCGCTGCATAACCCAGGCAGATGCGCGCACTACTCGTTGCATTAACCCAAGGTGGTAGGTGACCGCCATTAGAGACGAAAAGAAAATGATCGTCGGCAGAACGCTAAATGCGAAAACAGCGCCCGTTCGCGCCACTTTGCCCGGGGCCACGGAGAATCCGCCCTCCCCCATTGTTCCTACCGGTACGGTCTCATAAACCAAGTTTCCAAATACGAACTCTGCCCCCCGAAGTGTAAATCCAAGGAGTCCGACCACAAGCGCTCCAGCGGCATCGAAGATATCCGCACCTACCGGAGTCTTGAGGATGAACACCGCGAATCCGAACTGAAGAACCAACCCCCATCCAACAAGTGACCAAGAGATACGTCGTCGATCGGTACTCAGTGCCCAAGCAATCCCAATTAACACGCCCATTCCGACCAAGGACCGTAATCTTTCCAACATAGGGGTATTAAGTACCTCGGGCGCTACTACTTGTACTTGCGCCAGCAGCTCCGCATTAAGCATTAGGTCACCACCAGCCTCTGTTCTCGATTTCGGCACGAGGCAAAACAATTCCCTGCTTCTTCGCGTTAACTAGCTTCTTATTTCGGAAAAAAGGCACGAGCAGAAGCCCAGCTATAAATCCACCGAGATGAGCTCCGTATGCCACACCTCCGTCGACCGAACCCGGGCCCAAAACCCCTGTGAGCTGTATTGAAATCCAATAACCCAGCATTAACCACGCAGGGAGCTTTAACACCACAAAGAATACCCAAGTATCAATGCTAATCTTCGGGTATAGCACGAGGTACGCACCCATGATCCCGCTGATCGCCCCAGAAGCCCCCACCATGGGGACCGCAGATGACGGATTCACAGCTATGTGAGCCATGACCGCTGCCATACCTGTGATCAAATAGAAGGCCACGAAGCTGAGGTGGCCCATAGAGTCTTCGATGTTGTTCCCAAATACCCAGAGGAACCACAGGTTTCCGAGAAGATGTCCCCAGCTGACGTGCAGAAACATTGACGAGAGAACGGAAGCCATTCCTATGTTCGAGGACTCGCATACGTTGGCTCCCTTAACAACGTTCAGCCCGGTTATATCTGCCGGGACAACACCCAGTGTGCAAATTGACTCGTACAAAGCGTTGTCTGATAAGCCCAACCCCTGGACGAGAAGCCATGTAACTGCGGTCAACACGATGATCAACAACGTAAAGAACGGGAAGATCTCAGTTGGATTGTGATCACGGAGTGGGAACACGACGACGGCCTAGGACAATGGAATTTAACCATTTCGAAGCTACAACCCACTCTAGAATCCGCCACATGCCGCCATTATGGCAGTTGCTCGCAGGCGATCCCGCCATTTAGGCCGAGAATCCCTTGCTTATTCAGGCACGGTGATTGCACCTGTCCTTTTTGCGAACAAAACAACTAGACCACAAGAACGCAAGATATGAGGAAACAATGGGCAAAGTGATCGGAATCGACTTAGGAACCACGAACTCGGTGGTCGCGGTCATGGAAGGCGGAGAGCCTGTCGTCATCCCAAACTCCGAAGGGGGTCGCACAACGCCGTCTGTAGTTGCCTTCACGAAGGAAGGTGAGCGGTTAGTCGGTCAGGTAGCGCGTCGCCAAGCTATTACAAACCCAGAGAATACAGTCTTCTCAATCAAGCGATTCATGGGGCGCAAGCATGACGAAGTAAATGCAGAAGAGAAATTGGTCCCGTATGATGTAGGCTCAGGCAAAGCCGGTCGAGTGACCGCAAAGCTTCCGAATGCCGAAAAGGAATTCTCGCCGCCGGAGATCAGTGCGATGATTCTCCAAAAGATGCGCCAAACCGCCGAAGACTATCTTGGCGCAAAGGTAGATCAGGCCGTAATAACCGTCCCGGCATACTTCAACGACGCACAACGTCAGGCGACAAAAGACGCTGGGAAAATCGCTGGTCTCGAAGTACTTCGAATTATAAACGAGCCCACTGCCGCGGCACTTGCATATGGACTCGAGAAAAAATCTGAAGAGAAGATCGCAGTCTTCGACCTTGGTGGAGGAACCTATGACATCTCCATTCTTGAACTGGGTGACGGGGTCTTCGAAGTCAAATCAACAAATGGTGACACCCATCTCGGAGGAGATGACTACGATCTGTGTGTAATTAACTGGCTAGTCGACGAGTTCAAAAAAGACCAGGGAATCGATCTCTCGAAGGACTCGATGGCACTCCAAAGACTCAAAGAGGCCGCGGAGAAGGCTAAGATGGAGCTTTCGACCACAATGAGCTCCGACATCAACCTGCCTTTCATCACCGCCACTCAGGAAGGCCCTAAACACCTAAACTACAGCCTGACGCGAGCAAAATTTGAACAGCTGGTGGATGGGCTTAACCAGCGCACGATACCACCGATGGAAAAAGCCCTTACGGACGCCGGACTATCCAAAGATGACATCGACGAGGTGATCCTCGTAGGTGGCTCTACCCGTATGCCGAAGATCCAAGAGATTGTGAAAGATTTCTTTGGGAAAGAGCCTCACAAGGGAGTGAATCCAGACGAAGTTGTAGCCGTCGGAGCTGCAATCCAAGGTGGCGTGCTCGCAGGAGATGTCACCGATGTTCTCCTACTCGACGTCACACCACTCTCGCTCGGCATCGAGACCCTCGGTGGAGTGATGACTTCCCTAATAGAGCGAAATACGACGATCCCAACCAAGAAGGCTGAAACCTTCTCGACGGCCGAAGACAACCAAACCACAGTCGAAATCCACGTTCTGCAGGGTGAGCGTAAAATGGCGTTGGACAACAAGACCATCGGCAAGTTCCAGCTCACAGGCATTCCGCCGGCACCTAGGGGAATGCCTCAAGTCGAAGTAGCCTTTGACATCGATGCGAATGGTATCCTGCATGTATCTGCTCAAGACAAAGCGACCGGCAAAGAACAGAAGATACGCATCGAGGCATCAAGCGGACTCTCCGACGCCGAAATCGACAAAATGGTTCAGGACGCCGAAGAACACGCTTCGGAGGATGAAGAACGCCGGCAAAAGGTAGAATCTCGTAATCAACTGGACTCACTGGTCTACCAAGTCGAGAAAGACAGCTCCGAATGGGGCGAAAAAGTTTCCGAGGACTCCAAAAGCCGACTCACGACAGCAACTGATGCGGCTAAGGAAGCACTCAAAACTGACGACCTCGAAGCAATAAACGCCGCACGCGATGAGCTGATGCAGGCGTTCAGTGCGGCGGGCCAGGAGATGTATCAGGCACAGGCTGCCGAGGGAAGCGCTGAAGGTGGCGACGAGTATGACGAACAGGAGGCTGCTGAAGTCAGTGGTGAGGAGGAGGAGGCTTCCAGCAACGACGACGACGTAATCGAAGCAGACTACGAGATCGTCGACGAGGATTAGTTAGCCTGGTTCGGAGACATGGGAGGCTCATGGGATAACTCATCGGCCTCCCAACAGGATCCCAGTAAGGTGCATTTGTGTAACAGGGAGGAGGTCGTCAGTGGTGTTCGTCTCACTCATTTAAAGGAGAGAGAGACGCGCAGGGCTGCGCTGAGTCAAACAGAGTTCGGGAGATTAAGGTCCATGCACGATCCGTTACGAACAAAGAGTCGGGTGATCGCATTTACAGGAGCAGTATTCGCAGTCGGGTTGCTTCTCGCCGCGGGCCTGGGATGGACGAGCGCGTCACACGAGATGCCGCTACTCACAGAGGGAGAACAGGTAACAGCGTCTTCCGTGCAGCCCGCTCTGGATCTGAGTCAAGCGTTCACAAACCTAGCGGACGCAGTTACCCCAGCTGTAGTGCGAATCGAGACACGTCGCATGGTACAGAACCGAACCCAACAAGTGCCAGAACAGTTTCGTCGCTTCTTCGACGAAGAAACGGAGGAGCCTCAACAAAGGAACGCTATAGCCGGAGGCAGTGGTTTCATAGTCTCGCCCGATGGGTACATTCTGACCAACAATCATGTTGTCGAAGGTGCAAACGACCTCCGCGTCTATTTTCCTGATCGGCGATACTTCCAAGCCGAAGTCGTCGGAGCAGACCCCTTCACCGATGTCGCGGTGATCAAAGTCGAAGTGGATGAGGAACTCCCCACGATGTCTTTTGGGGACTCCGATGTCATCAACGTGGGAGAATGGATTCTAGCTATCGGCAATCCCGGCTTCGGTGCATCGACCCAGCTGGACTTCACTGTTACCGCCGGAATCATAAGTGCCCGTGGCCGAGGCCTGCGTCTCCTCAGGGATGACATTTTTCGGGACCCACGATTCGCAGAAGATCCGAGCATCTCAGGCTACGCAATCGAAGACTTCATTCAGACAGACGCGGTAATCAACCCGGGCAACTCAGGCGGCCCAATGGTAAATCTTCAAGGCCAAGTCGTTGGCATCAACTCGGCAATCGCTTCCACCACAGGCGTTTACCAAGGTTACGGGTTCGCGATTCCGATCAATCTGGCGCGCCGCATCATGGAAGACCTAGTCGAGTATGGATATGTGAAGCGGCCCCGTATTGGCGTCCAGATACAAGATGTCGCGGCTGAAGACGCCGAGGCGTACGGGCTTCCTTCAGTATCAGGCGTCTTAGTGCAATCCGTGGACGAGACAGGTCCATCCGCAGGTGCTCTCCAGGCTGAAGACGTCATCCGAGCACTAGACGGGCAACCAGTAGGTTATGTCTCCGAACTTCAGGCGGAAATAGCAGAACGTCGACCAGGTGACCAGGTCGAATTGACGATATTCCGAGAGGGTCGCGAAACATCAATCGACATCCGACTCGGAGAAGCGCCGCTTAACAACTTCGCCAGTGAAACAACCGAAACCCAAGTCCTAGCTGAGGAACGCCTAGGCATCCAAGTGGAGTTGCTCGATCCAAAACTAGCCCGTGAAGCAGGCTTCGAAGAAATCAACGGAGTGCTGCTGACCGAAGTAACCCGTGGCAGCGCTGCTGAAAGAAGAAACGTAGGAGCTTTCGTTGGACAACAGCTGTTCCAGGTGAATGACACGAGCATTGGTTCCCCTCAAGACCTGCGAGACGCGTTGGATGGCGTAGAGGAAGGTGACATCGTCTCACTGCACTTCCGCGACCGTACGGGAGTCAAAAGGGTCGTGAACGTCCGAATGCCCTAAGACACGCCTGAGCCCATATGGATACCTCACACTCTAAGTACATGGAGAGACACGAAAACGGTCGCCGGTACAGAGCGACTCACTTCCATCAGTCTGGTTCATCATATCGGCTGTAGGGTTTATCTTTAAAACCGCGCGAAAGTGGCGGAATTGGTAGACGCGCGGGATTTAGGATCCCGTGGCTTTATGCCGTGGGGGTTCGAGTCCCCCCTTTCGCATCCCCCTTCCCCTCAGGCACCCCTACCAGGTGACGGCATGAACTTGGACGCTTCCCACCTGAAAATTTCTCTTGATGAGCAGGATTCATGGCGTCGAGTCATGAGCGTGACGATTCCCGCGTCGATCGTTCAGGAGGAAGAGCGCAATGCAGCTAAACACATAGCCTCAAGGGCTCGCCTGAAAGGTTTTAGGAAAGGGCGTGTGCCCATGAAGGTGATTGAAAACCGTTTCAGCGGAACGCTGCGCCAAGAAGCATTAGACAAGCTCATTGGTTCCGCGTACAAACAAGCACTCGCTTCCAAAGAGCTCCGTCCCATCAGCGAGGGTGAACTGGAGGACCTCCAGTACAAACCGGAAGAAGATTTGACCTTTAGAATTGCCTTCGATGTAGAACCGGTGATCGAAGTCGGACGACTGAGTGGATTCGTAGTTGAACGTCCGATGGCCAAGATCGAGGAAGAACAGGTAGACGAGGTCCTCACTCGCATTCAAGAGCAGAACGGCGTATGGCAACCCCTAGAAGAGGGGAAGCCGGTTGAAAAAGACCTCGTATCCGTGACAATCACTCGATTGGACGAGAAACTTGAATCTTCCGACGAAAGTCGTGAATATGACCTGGTGATCGGTTCAGGTGATGCAATTCCCGACATTGAGGCATCGATTTGCACCCTTCAAGTCGGAGAGGTCGGAGATTTTGATATCTCTTTTCCTGATGACTTCCCGGACGAGTCACGCCGTGGAGAATCAGAACGTGTACGGATCGCATTGACCGCGCGCCGACAGATGGACCTCCCGATACTAGATGATGATCTTGCGAAACAGGTAGGTGAATTCGAAACGCTAGAAGAACTCAAATTAAAAGTTCTTGAGGACATGGAGGCGGAGGCCGGACAGCAAGCTGATTCTGCAGCACGTTCCCGGCTTATGGACATGATAATCGAAGCCAACCCTTTTGACGTTCCAACCTCAATGGTTCGCCGGTATTCGGATGGAATAATGGGTGATACATCGCAAATCCCAGAAGAAAGGCTCACCGAGTTTCGTGACCAGATTCGTCCCGAAGCGGAGCGAGCGGTCAAGCGAATTCTTCTGATAGAGGAGATCGCGAAAGCCCACTCGCTGCAGGCTACTGAAGACGAGATCGATGACCGAGTCGAAGAGATCGCAGAGGCGAACAAAACGGAAGCAGCAAAAGTATACGCGGAACTCCAGAAGGCAGGGCGGATTGAGACGCTAGAGCGTGAGTTGACGGAGAAAGCGGTTTTTGACTTCCTTTTTGAGCAATCCGAAATCACTGAGGGGTCGAAGATCTGATGGCTATTTACCCTCCTTATGTCATTGAACGCACCAGCCGAGGCGAACGGAGTTACGACATCTTCAGTCGGCTCCTTATGGACCGCATCGTCTTTCTTGGAACGGGAATCGACGACAATGTTGCTAACATCATCCTAGCACAGCTCCTCTTCCTAGACGCGGAAGATCCGGAGCGTGACATATACATGTATATCAACTCTCCTGGAGGAAGTGTCTACGCTGGCCTCGCCATTTACGACACGATGCAGCACCTACGTGCTCCAGTGTCAACGTTCTGCGTTGGTATGGCTGCCTCTATGGCCGCAGTGCTCCTAGCAGCCGGAAAGCCAGGCAAACGGAACGCACTGCCAAATTCTAGGATCATGATCCACCAACCGTCTGGTGGGTCACATGGAACGGCATCTGACATCGAGATCGCAGCGCAGGAGATTCTGCACATCAGGGAGAAGCTGAACGGGATTATCGCAAAGCACTCCGGGCAGCCAGTGGACCGGATCGCAGAAGATGTCGATCGTGATCGTTTTATGAGTCCACAATCCGCTGTCGAGTATGGCCTTATTGACCGCGTCTTAGAGGGTCCCGTCCAGCAAATCGAAGCAAAACCAACCGACTCGGATTCGGATGGTTAATCAGGGAAAAGGAAATCGTCTATGACAGACACAAATCTCCGATGCAGCTTCTGCGGTAAGTCCAAAGAAAGTGTGAAGAAATTCATCTCTGGACCCAGCGTATACATCTGCAACGAGTGTATTTCTCTCTGTAACGAAATCCTCGCGGAAGAAGAGGTCCGCGAGATGCCAGGTCAAAGCGTTTCCTGCCCGACGCCCGAAGAGATCAAATGCATCCTTGACGAGTACGTCATCGGTCAGGAGGAGGCGAAGAGAGCCCTCGCAGTCTCGGTCTATAACCACTACCGACGGGTTAACCACCAAGGTGTAATTGATGATGTAGAGATCGACAAGGCGAACATCCTTCTTATAGGGCCCACAGGAGTCGGAAAAACACTGCTGGCCCAAACTCTAGCTCGAACGCTACATGTCCCCTTCACCATCGCGGATGCAACGACACTGACTGAAGCGGGATATGTCGGCGAGGACGTCGAGAACATTCTCGTCCGCCTTCTCCAGGCTTCCAATTACAACGTAGCGGAATGTGAGCGGGGGATAGTTTACATTGACGAAATGGATAAGATCGCGCGGAAATCAGAAAATCCATCGATCACCCGAGACGTATCAGGAGAAGGTGTTCAGCAAGCTCTTTTAAAGATCTTAGAGGGAACGGTCGCCAGCGTGCCTCCCCAGGGTGGAAGGAAACACCCACAACAGGAATACATTCAGATCGACACCAAGAACATCCTCTTCATCTGCGGAGGAGCATTCGATGGAATGGAAAAGATCATTGAGGAACGAGTGGGACTCAAAGCCATCGGGTTCACCGATGACGAAGCAAAAAACCATCCTGACCCGAACGAATGCCTTGGACTAATGGAGTTTGTTGAACCGGGAGATCTTCAAAAGTATGGAATCATTCCAGAGCTTGTGGGACGCCTGCCAGTAAGCGTGCACCTGAGTGAACTAGATGAAGCTGCCCTAGTTCGTATCCTCAAAGAGCCGAGGAACGCCCTCGTGAAGCAGTACGAAAAGATGTTCGAGCTGGAAGACATACGACTGACCTTCGACTCGGAAGCCATTCTTTCTATTGCTCGCAAAACACTAGAACGAAGTACGGGAGCTCGTGGCCTTCGCTCTATCATCGAATCAGTCATGCGCGATATCATGTTCGAGCTACCGTCGCGCAATGATGTGAACGAAGTAGTAATCACTAGAGAGTGTGTAGAATCCGGAGCCCAGCCCCTCCTCGTCCTGCATCAGGAAGGCCGGGCTCTAGAGGCCTAAAGGGAAGGCCGTTACCGGGTCCGATCAGTAAGAAAGACCGCGGCGGAGCCTACCGCCCTGGGATCTTCCCTTTTGCGTCCCGGCTGCACGACGTACGATACGCCGTCCACAGTTGAAACTCAGGGCTCCGAGACAGTTACCCGGTGTCCGCCGACCAAACGTGTATGCCCACGCTGACTCGGGCCGAAGAATATGTAGAAGTTCCTGCTCGGCTTCCGGTGGTCGCGCTACGAGACCTCGTATTCTTTCCATACATCGTGCTCCCGATCCTGATCGGGCGACAAAGGTCAATGACGGCCCTAAGTGAGGCTCAAGAAAGCGAAGGGCTCGTTCTCCTAGTGACTCAGAAAGACCCTAGCGTCGACGATCCAGCCGGTAACGAACTCTTCAGAGTTGGGACGATCGCCAGGATTATCCAGGTAACTCAACTCCCGGACAAAACATCTCGAGTGGTACTCGAGGGACTGGGGAGAGCTAGGATCAAACGACTAACGACCACGACCGCGGCACTCAGGGCAACCGTAGAGCTCCTGCTGAGTAGTGAGATAGAAAGCTCGGAATCTCTTGGTGATTCGGACATGAGTACGGAGTTAAATGAACTAAGTGAAACGGTAAGAAAACTCTACGATGACTATGCACAACTCCATGAGCGGATCCCTCACGACAGCACTAACACACTATCGACCATTAATGACCGAGTGCACTTTGCACATCTCGTAGCAGGACACCTGATCGTTCCCGCCGTAGAGAAGCAAGAGATTCTTGAAGGAGTTCTAGTACAGGATCAGCTCTCGGCACTCCGAGAAATGCTCGTCCGCGAGATTGAGATTTTACGTATCGAGAGAAAGCTCGACCGGCAAATGCAACTCCATATTGGAGGCGAGTGGAATCCTTTCGATCTGCATCCGAAAGGGGCAACGTCAAGAGAACAGGATTCCGAGCGCGAAGAATGGGAGGAGATCGCAGAACAGATCAAGGAAGCGGCTCTTCCTGAGCACGTGTGTATACGTGCTCAGAAAGAGCTCACTCGCTTGCGAAAACTGAATCCGATTGCACCCGAAGCAGCTGTCATTCGTACTCACTTGGATTGGATGATTTCGCTTCCTTGGACCCAGCGCTCAGAAGACAACCTGAGCGTGACGCACGCCTCAGAAACTCTCGAATCTGGACACTTCGGATTGGGTGAAGTGAAGGATCGAATTCTTGAACATGTCGCTGTTCTCTCTCTAGTGCGTGAGATGCGCGGCCCAATACTGTGCCTCGTGGGCCCGCCCGGGGTTGGAAAAACATCACTGGGGAGCAGTATCGCCCAAGCACTAGACCGAGAATTTGTTAGCGTCAGTCTCGGCGGCGTCCGAGATGAGGCTGAAATCAGAGGACACCGCCGCACGTACGTTGGGGCCCTACCAGGAAGAATTATTCAAGGAATGAGACGAAGTGGAACTCGCAACCCAGTCTTCTTACTAGACGAAATAGACAAGATGGCCCGTGACTTCCACGGAGATCCAGGTTCCGCTCTTCTAGAAGTTCTTGACCCAACACAGAACAAGTCATTTACCGATCACTATGTGGAGCTAGAGTACGACCTATCAGACGTCCTCTTCATCGCGACCGCAAATACCCTACAGGACATACCTGACCCCCTGCGTGACCGGATGGAGGTTATTAGGCTACCGGGCTACTTGGACACCGAAAAGAGAGAGATTGCAAAGCGCTTCCTTTGGCCGAGACAGAAAACGCAACACGGGCTTCATGAGAGGCCAATCTTGTTTTCGGATGAAGCAATTCACGAGATCATCGGCAGATACACTAGGGAGGCAGGAGTTAGGGAACTGAACCGTCGACTCTCGCGTATTGCGAGAAAGCTGGCTCGTGCTGTCGCTGATGGTGCCATCCCTTGTGAAATCTTGGAGAAGAACGACTTAAGAGACCTATTAGGACCACCAACCTATCAAGCTATCGACCGTGATGAAGACAAAGACCGAATAGGTATCGCCAACGGGCTCGCATGGACCTCGGTCGGGGGCGAAGTCATGGATGTTGAAGTCGCTATCGTGGCGGGCAGTGGAAATCTGCGCCTGACAGGTACCCTAGGGGATGTAATGAAGGAATCCGCTCACGCGGCGGTAACTTACGCCCGCTCACGCGCTTCAGTTCTGGGACTCGACCATCAATTCCACAAAAAGTTTGACATCCACATTCATATTCCCGAAGGTGCTACCCCCAAAGATGGACCTTCTGCTGGAATCACAATCGCGGCAGCACTGATCTCTGCGCTGACAGACATTCCCACCAAGGGCGATGTAGCGATGACTGGTGAGATCACTCTACGAGGTCGAGTTATAGGAGTGGGCGGTGTAAAAGAGAAAGCGGTGGCAGCCCTTAGAAGTGGAATGTCGCGCGTAGTCCTCCCCGCCGCGAATGAAAGCGATTTAGACACCCTACCTCAGGAAGTACTCCAAGCAGTGCAATTCGATCTCGTGAAAACGATGGACGAAGTCATGACCGTGGCACTAACTCGACTTCCCATCCGAGGGTCCATGGAGGCTAGGAATGTGGTACTGTCGGCACCGCAAGGATGAAGATCCGATCGGTAACGTACGCGGGGACTATCGTAAAGCGTGACGGATCGGCGCCAGGAACACTTGCACAGGTGGCATTTTCGGGAAGATCGAACGTAGGTAAGTCATCCCTGATCAATACCCTTCTCCAACGCACTAGAAGCAAGATAGCACACGTATCCGCTACGCCGGGTAAGACACAAGCGCTGAACTTCTATGAGGTTAACGAAGATTTCTACCTAGTCGATCTTCCCGGCTATGGCTACGCTAGAGTTCCGGAGAATATTCGCGAGGCTTGGGGTGATCTGATCGACTGGTATTTGGGCGAATCCAATAGCGTTCGAGGAGTCGTTCATCTCGTGGATGGCCGCCACAAGCCGACTGCACACGACCTCCGCATGATAGAGTATCTGGCCAACGTCGGATTACCAACGCTCGTCGTTCTCACAAAATTCGACAAATTAAAGAGAAATGAACGGCAGATCGCGGTCACTCGAGCTCTTGAGACTCTGGGAGTAGACGAATCTCAACTCTTGCCCTTTTCGTCTAAAACGGGCGAAGGCAGAGACGACTTACTCTCCGCACTCGGAAGGCTCATCAATCAGGAGAGATGAACCTGAAAACAAGTTTAGCCAAAGCCTGGATTAGCTCACGTATACACTCATGTCGCAGAGCCCTTTGCGTGTCCTCTGCTCTCGGGATGGCTTTAGCCACTTCCGCATGCGTTATCGCACCTGCGGTAGTTGGGCCAGAGTCCATCAATCCCGCTTCAGTAATGCCTCCAACAGGATACGGCTCACTACTGCAGACCGAGGTCTCAATGTCCCTAGTCAGTAAAGACCTCGAAATACTGGTAACGCCGCTTGAGGAAAGCGTAATACGCGTTACAGCTCCTGACACAGAAAATCGATTACGGGGAATCGCGTCTGCGCATCGAGCGGCGCTTCCCCAAGACGGACGACTCTTTCTGGTGTCCTTCTACACCAATCAGGCTGATGTAGCGTTTGTCCCAGAGGAGATCCAGATCATAGCACAAGAACTCAGAGTTCTTCCCACCGGTATTGCTCCAGTCACCCCAGGCTGGGGACAAAGGCGGGTGCTCCAACGCCAGACGGAGCTAGCCGTTTACTCCTTCCCGTCAAACATAAATCTCGAATCCGAACTCGTCCTAGTTTACGGTTTTGACCGGACGCATTCTTGGAGCAATGTCCTAACCCGTATACAATCCGAGCGCGCTCGAGCACGAGCGCGAGCCAGTGGAACGAACGAACATTGAGGACGAAAGCATGGACACCGAGAAGCAAGTGGAGAGGCTTATACGTCCAACCCATAGCGAGAGATCTTCCTATATAGCGTGCGCTCCCCAATGCCGAGCGACTCGGCTGCCTTCCGGCGATTTCCGGATGCCTTGCGAAGTGCTACCTCGATCGCCGCACTCTCCAGATCGTGTATCGTCATACCATCACGATACACCACAACCTCTTGATCTTCGAGTTCATCGTTAACCACAGGTTCAACCAAACCCGGCACATAGGCAGGGATTTCAATTCCTGCCGAGATGGGGCCACCTTCAGTGCCGACTGAGCCGAGCAACGCCTCTGTAAATTCTCCATCAGCCATGCCACCTCGGTAAGCCTCAAAGTCACGACGGAGATCATCCATATCAACGCGTAACTCGACTAGTGTACGGAAAACGAACTCAAGCTCGGGGCGGACACTTGATCCAGGACGAGCTGTGACATCCTCCGAGTTTCTAAGCGGGACAGGGAGCAGTGAGACCTTGCCACCCTGTACTTCCTCAGGGATATCTTCCGGTCGAATCATACGTCTTGGGGCAAGCACTACCATTGATTCTACGAGATTGCGGAGTTCACGGATGTTGCCTGGCCAACTGTAGTCAACAAGGATCTTCATAGCATCCGGTGATATCCCAGGAAACGCCTGATCATTTTGGTCCGAGACATCGCGCACGAATTCCTCAATCAAAAGAGGAATATCTGCCCGACGCTCCCGTAATGCTGGCAACTCAATCCCGAGAACGTTGATCCGGAAGTAAAGATCACTCCTAAACTCTCCAATCGAGACTAGCTGTCTGAGATCCTGATTCGTTGCAGCCAGGATTCGAACATCTACTTTGATAGGAATTTCCCCACCTACTCGATGGAATTCCCTTTCCTCCAGTACCCGCAACAGCTTGGTCTGAGTCGCCAACGGCATCTCACCCAGCTCATCTAGGAAGATTGTGCCTCCATCTGCAAGCTCGAATAGCCCCTTCCGCGAATCTATCGCACCTGTAAAGGCCCCTTTCTCATGACCAAAGAGTTCCGATTCCAGGAGCGTCTCGGATAGGGCAGCCACATTAACACCGATGAAGGGCTTATGCCGTCGTGGAGACAAAGCGTGGATCCCGCGCGCGACCAACTCCTTTCCCGTCCCAGACTCTCCAGTTACCAGCACAGTTGAAGATGCAGGAGCAATCTGCACGACCCGTTCCAGAACCTGTCGCATGGCGTCGGTCTGTCCAACGATACCAGTGAGCGAACGCAGTCTCTGTCGCTCGATGGCCCTGCTGCATAGAAGTACCACATCGTCCAGATCTCCCGTCTCATCAAACACCTCATCGAAGCATTCAAGTTTTTGTGCCTCATCGACGACTGGCTCTACGGCAAATACGGGGAGGTGCAACTCGTCCTTTGCATACTTAGCAAGCATGCTCTTACCGCTGTCATCGCGGCCTGTCACCACAAGAACTGTCGGTACGTCGGATCCAGCGACCTTTTCGGTCGGCGTAACGAGATCAGTTTCATATCCGACCACTTCTAATCGACTGCGAAGCTCACCTGCTAACGGAAGATTGTGAGTTGAAATCAGCACACAGCCCTTACTCATTGTCATCACCTCCTATCTCATGAGGTGCATCGTCGCCACGTAGAAGGGCAATCGCATGGTCGACAACCGATTCCAACACGGACAGACCGTCCGATACTCCACCGGGGCTACCTGGACAGTTGACAATCAATGTTCGTCCGCGAATTCCGGCCACACCACGCGCAATAATTGAGTACGGCGTAGCGTTTAGCCCCTTTCTTCGGATCTCTTCAGCAATCCCGGGGGCCTCCCGATCCAACACAGCCCGCGTTGCCTCAGGAGTTACATCGCGCCGTGTGAAGCCCGTCCCTCCGGTGGTGATGATCAGATCCATTCCCTCATCCGCCCACTGAGTCAGGAGTGAAACAATAGCAGACGTTTCGTCCGGTACGATGGAATACTCCTTTACTCTGTATTTTCTAGTTTTACACCACTCTACGATTCGTGGGCCACTTACGTCCTCGCGGACTCCTGTCGATGAACGATCGCTAATCGTTAGGACTCCGACCTCAGGAGTTGGATCTAGGGGCATTATGCTCATCACAGAGACCTCAACGCTTGATAGAGCCCTCAGTATAAAACGGCGGTCTCTGCACAACCGCGTCCACATGCCGGCCCCGCAAGTTGACCTGCAATTCTGTATCCACTTTAGAGAGCTCGACCGGCACGTATGCTAACGCCACCCCATAACCGAGAGTTGGGCTTACAGTCCCACTGGTCACCTTGCCAACGACCTCACCGTCGGCAATTACCTCATAGCCAGGTCTGGGAAAGCCTTTTCCAGTCAGTCGGAGACCAACCAGCCGGCGGGTAACGCCTTCTTTCTTCTGAGAAGCTAGCGCCTCTTGACCTACAAAATACTCTTTACCGAGCTTCGTAACCCATCCAAGCCCAGACTCAAGCGTAGTATGCTCTTCATCGAGGTCGTTCCCGTACAAGGCATAACCCACCTCGAGCCTGAGCGAATCACGTGAACCTAAGCCAGCTGGGACCAGCCCCAATCCCCCACCAACATCAAGAAGAGTGGTCCATAGTTCTTCAGCTCTTTCGGCAGGGATATACAGTTCGAAACCATCCTCACCCGTGTAACCAGTGCCACTTATCACCGCAGGAACACCAGCGACTTCTCCTTCAGCAAAACGGTAGTATTTGACCTCATCCACATTGAGGCTCGCGAGAGGACGCAGAATTTCACGGGCATGGGGACCCTGAAGCGCCAGAAGTGCTGTTTTCTCGGACACATCCGTAACTTCTACCTCAAAATCATTTGCGTGTTTAGACACCCATGCCCAATCCTTCGACAGATTTGAGGCATTCACAACGAGCATAAATTGGTCGGGGAAACGATAGATGATTAAATCGTCTATCACACATCCTGTCTCAAGACACATCGCTGAATACTGCGCTTGACCGACTTCGATAATCGAAGCGTCGTTCACCGAGATCTTTTGGATTAAGCCGAGGGCTTCCGGACCTCGCACGATAAATTCCCCCATGTGCGAAACGTCAAAAAGTCCGGCTCTCTCTCGGACCGCGGCGTGCTCTGCCTTAATGCCAGTAGGGTATTGAACGGGCATCGAATACCCGGCGAACGGCACCATCTTAGCACCCAAGGCGACGTGTGCGTCATTTAGTGGTGTCAGCTTCAGTGTGTCGGACAAGGATCAACCTTTTTTCTTAAGTAAATAGTTGCGCTATCCCGCGCGCTACCGCCCTAAAGGATGTAACGACTCAAGTCTTCGTCCTCCGAGACCTCCTTCAGTCTCGTATGCACCATACTTCTATCGACGACCACCGGATCGCCAGC
>TARA_B100000686_G_scaffold67899_1_pt1 | contig 55222 bp, 42 predicted proteins | sample TARA_B100000686 | Tara Oceans TARA_B100000686 (sample SAMEA2622733) | marine metagenome | biome: marine biome (ENVO:00000447); feature: marine epipelagic mixed layer (ENVO:xxxxxxxxx); material: "saline water (ENVO:00002010), including plankton (ENVO:xxxxxxxx)" | depth 150 m
ATTGTCTTAGGCGTTCTATACGAGTGAGGTATATCTAAAATCCTAGAAAGTGGGGCATATCCAGAACCAGCATTCAATATATTGTCAAGCGGCCCCATAGATGTTGGGAACAGGGCACCTTCACGTCTACCATCTTGAGCACGGGCGACTGGTCCCCCATATGTAGACATGTTCAAACCGTCTTGTGGTTTGTATCTAACACTTAGAGAGATGTGGGCTATCGAAGCACCACTAGGAATTGGGAAGATATCTAAGTAAACATGTTCTAACAGAGAGCTTAATGTATAATCTCTTAACATCCCAAGTTTATCAACGTCGGGGTTGATTTTAAGGGGAACTTCATACAGTTCAAAATCAGTACCCGTAACCATAGGATATTGCGTCAGCTTGTAATGGTCATTACCGCTAGATGTGAAGAAATCATCATGCTCAGAAATAGACCTACCACCTAAAGCAAATTGATTGGAATTACCTTTAAAGCCCGAGACAATGGGGTATTGACCCTGCTGTGTGACAATTAGGTTGTTTAGGTGAATACCGGAAGGGTCTTGTATAAAACCTCCGGATGGCGATGTTCTGTTAAGAAGTTTATCGTCGCTATATCCTACTACGTCTAATGCGTAATCCCTAGACCCAGCTTGTTTTTTAGCTAGGACTTTCAAGGTTAGGGTGTCAACACTAAAGAACGATATATCTTTAACGTTGGTGTCTACAGAGTTTTCTACATTAAATGCACCGCTAGGTTTCCACCAAATATTCTTGGTGCTTTGATCAAACGCAAAATTGAATGCACCCTTAGATATATCTTTTACATTAGCCTTTTGGTTAGAGAACTTGATTGTTAGCTTGCCAGAATCTGCAACGCCTCCACCCTCAGCTGAATCCATTGTTATATACTGAGAAGTTGCATTATTTCTAATAGCAGACAGCATTGTGTCTGCATTGCATTTATTTACATTAGTTATATCAGAATCGGAAGACCAGCTCCACACACTGCTAACAGATGGCCAGATGGTAGAATCAAAATTAGAAAGAGGTAAAAAGGACGGTAGGAAATCTTGTTCAACCCTTCTTCCTTTTGTAGGAACTTTTATGTGGATTGGCAGATATTGCTCTCTTCTAATGCCTATTCCACCGCTATTACAAATTTCTACAGCCGAAACCCTAAACGCGTCAGTTGGGTTGATGAACCTAGACTCTTGTGTGGAGAGGGGTGCTCCATCTAGGGCTAAATAATTATTTCCGTCTTCATCTGCTATAATCTCTGGAAATACAAAATTTTCCTCAAAGCCTTCATCAAAACCAAAATCAAAGGCGTCATCTAAAGAAACAGCCCTAACGCTAAAAGAGAGAGAATAGCCACTGCCTTCATAAAGGTGGGCTTTTTGGGGACGATTCCAATCATAATAATCAGTGAAAAGGTTATATTCGGGAGCAGTTGAATATGTTCCAAAATTGTTATTTCTGTCTGTAGAATCACCACGAAGACTAAAGTCTTTGTATTTAATGACGAGGTTGCCGGACGGATCAAGAAGATTTATATTGTAGACGGTATATAATGGGGCGATCCTAGACTCGTAATTGCTAATGGGTGCAGCAATACGCATGTGCAGCCTAGTGTGATCCGGTCTAACGGTGAAGTCTGTGAGGTTACACTTATATTGGAATAATCCCTCTGTGTGTACAGAATCTGGTATTATGAAACTATCGGTACCATCACTCAGTGTGGACGCGTCTTTCTGGTCAAACATCAAACCATCAAAAACGCCCTCATCTATAAATGTGAAAAGATTGCTTTCCTCTTTTCTTGGGCCGACAAAAGAACCAAAACCCTCTTGTATGACTCGGTCTCCCGATGGGAACAACTTCTGCTCGCACCTAAACAGTCCAAAGTCTCCAACAACCTTGTCTGTAAAACCCGGATCAAGGACTCCTTCAGCTTCCAACGATTCTTTTACTGAATATGTAGCGGTGAGATCAGGTAAAACACTACCCTCATTCATCACCATATTTTTAAACCGAACATCTATTATGAGTTCAGCTCTTAAATATTCTTGAACTTCGTCTTCTGGAAAAGTAGTTCCACTCAGCGTAAATCCATCAGCGAGGGACTCTCCGACGAAGCCTGTAAATTGCCCAGTAGATATAATCTCGCCAAGCTCGTTTCTGAAAACTACTGTAGCATCACTCTGATTATTTTTGATTAGGTGGGTTATATATTCATTTTGTAGAGGCGGTAGTATAAATGTTACTGTCGTGACTTCACCAGATCTGACGGTTTGACTGGGCCTCAAGTGAAATGAGTATATTGTGCCGGTTTCTAACGGTTGTTCGTCAGGTTTAATAGATAAACTTGCACCCAAATGAGCCTTATTTATTTCAGATGTAGCTTCTAGAAGTTGGTCAAAAGCTTTCGCAACAATCGCGTCTGGACGTTTTATTAGCCCAACGCCACGAAACTCAAACGTGACCCCTTCCTCTAAAAGAAATGGGCTTAAACCAAATACTAAAATTGTGCCGTCAAGGTTTTTCCTTTTTACATCATAGTATTCAAACTGCTTACCCGTAAAGTTTTCCCTAGTAACAACCAGTTCCCAACCAGCTTCAATAAAATCGCAAGACCCATCAATATTTTCAGTGGGGCTATTGATAGTAACTTCGTAATAGGGGCCGGTACCGGTAACCTCAACGTCTGTAGAGGTGCAGGATAGCTTCTCGCCGGGTGAGGATATTTTTGAATCCTCGCTTTTGATATCAGCAACGAGAGAGGCTTCTTTGAGTGTCATCTCTGCTTCTAAGGAGCCACCTGCTGGACAGGTCTGCTCAATGCCTTTTATGCAGAGGCACTCTAAACTTTTTAAGAATTGCTGTGACATCCTAGTTTCCTAATACTGTGTTTCCGGTTTTGAGATCTCCAGAGGTGTTTGGCTTGGCCTTCTTAATTTGTTCACCAACCTCATTTAACAGTTCTGTCTTGATGTCCTCTTTCATTGTTTCTAAGAAAGAAGCACCATTAAAGTTTACATTAACATTTGTAGGATCTAAGGCTACTTGGAATTTAGTACTAACAAGTTTATCTACTGTTGCAGCAAAATCTGAGAATACATTCTGTAGATTTGGTATAACGCTAGCTAGCGATCCAGCAGCAGCTTCAACGCTGCCTCCGTCTTGATAGTAACCCACAGAACCTCCATTACTCATGGCGACCGCATTAGAACCACCTTGACCCCTACCGTTCATAGCTCTTAGTATTTGTAAATTATTGCCCCTTTGGACTGCGTTGCGGTTTACTACAAACTCTCCGGGGGTTAACATGGCAGGCACCGTATCTGTACCCCTAGGCACAAACATTCCACGGCTAGCATAAACCATTCCACCACGAGCTAGAGGTTGAACATTTCTATTAGATATAGCCTCTACCTCCCTACTGAATGTCGCGTTTGTAGCATTGATTACTGCGTCTTGAATTGCAATTTCTGCTTTTTCAAACTCTGCCTGATTTTGTGCTAAGTCACCCATGACTCCAGCGAGTTCTCTACCCTCTGATTTTATTGCTTCCTCTTCGGCAGTGGTGCCAGCTAACAGTTGTGCAGATCTAGTATCATTTATGCCAACCGCACCCAAGCTTAGACCAGCAGCCTGCTGCATCTGTGCGTCTGAGAGACCCTGCCCCTCTAGTGTTTTAAATCCTGCACCTAAAGCACTAGCACCAAACAGACCGGCTAATCCGGCATCCCCAGTGGCCAAGGCTGCACCAGCACCAGCGGCGGCTTGACCGGAAATAAACCCTTCTACATCACCCGCCAATAATTTTTCAAGAGAGCTTTTTTCTGCTGCGTTCTTTTTCTGAACTATTGCTAATTCTTCTTTGAGTAAAGATACTCTTTGTTTAGTAAATTGTATTAATGCTTCGTTGGCACGTTTTGCTTCCTCACGCTTGTCTTGTTGTACGCCTTGAGCACCAGCGAATACACCGGGTCCAGCCTTATCTCCTACGGCACCCCTCACCATAGTGTCTGTAAACTGCATTTGGTTTTGTGACGTAACTATGTTACTTAGTTGCTCTCCCGCCCTTCTAATATCAGCGGCACCACTACCCCCAAGTTGAACACCAGCCATAGCACCAATATTATTAAACTGTGCGGTTCTAGCCTCGGTTCTCTGGTCTGTGGTTAATGCTGCTCCGCCAAAGGATTCAAAGATTTTAGCTGCTTCTAATTGTATATCAATGGCCTTATTCATAGCCTGTGCAGCTTTAAGCTCTAGTTGCTCACGCTGCTGATACAGCTTCGTCATTGTGGAGTTGTGCTTGTTTAACAACTCTAAAGATTCGGTGAACCCAGCCGCCTGTTTGTTGGCGTCTTCAGAAATACCCCCCAATAACTCAGAGATGTCTATGGTAGCAACATTCTCATCTGTAATTCCTGCTAATCTACCTTCTATTGCAGCCTCCATCGATTTTCTTGTAGCGTCATCTGCATCGTCAGGAATGGCGGCTAGTAATCTTTCTCTAAGTTGAGTCTTTGCTTTTTCCGAATCACTCCTGCTAAAGTCGCCCTCTGTTATAGACCCACCAATGTTTTGAGAGAATTGATTGGCAGCTCTTGCTACATTGGCTTGCCCCTTAATAGAAGATGAAAGTGCTTTATTGCCACCGGCAGCTGCTAGCAACGCTTCCTCGCCCTGATCAATTGCAGAAGAAGCATCAACACCAATCGTACTTTGTGCGGTCTTTATGCTATTAATGAAGCCTCCAAGCTCAGAAGAACCAGTTTGAAGACCATTTATTAGATTGTCTACAGCCGCGTTAGCACCACTGAATGCAGATGTCATTTTCAGCGAATCAAAATTGGCTTTAGCAAGTGCTTGTTGAGCAACCCTCAAGGCTACGGTTGACTTAGCTAGGGCAACATATTGGTCTCTAAGTTCTGCGTTGCCTCCAGCCAACTCCTCAGCCATTGCAACAGCTTCCGCCTCGGAAACATTTCTTGAGGCTATAGTTTGTATGCTTGCCCTCATAGAAGCGTCTAATTCCGCCCTTAACTTTTTCTGTTCTTTGGGGTCCAGATCGCTTATTTGGCTTCTAGCTTCTTGAGCATCTTTGCTTATGTTGCTACTGAGAGACGCAACGTCTAAATCGCCTTCAGCGGTTCTAAACGCGGTGCTTCCCTGTTTACCTATCTCTTCCATTGTCGCTTGAGTATTTGACACGGCTACCTGTGTGGCGGTCTCAGCTTCTGCGGATTCTTTTCTTTTTTGCCTTCTCTCTACGAAACCAGATGGGTCAAAAACCGCCTCAAAGAACCCGCCCGCAGTAAACACTTCTCCCATCCCCTCTGAAAGAGCCGCCTGTCCAGCAGCTTTTGCGGCACCTGCGGTGTCACCACTTTTGATCGCTTGTTGTTTTTCTCTTTCGGCAAACTGGCTCATAGCACCCGTAATTGCAGAACCAACACCAGCTATCGCATTCATGCCCATTCCAACGCCACCAATAACGTTAGCACCCTTAGCGATTCCCCTTCCGACACCACGTGCAGCTGAACGGCCTAGGTCTTTGATTCTCCTACCGAGAGCTTGTAGTGGTTTGATGGATTTTCTTGCGTCTCTACCAAGAAGGTTAACAAATCTACCAGCACCCTTGAGGCCTCTACCCATCATCTTAAGGCTTACGTTCAGACCCTTGCTCGCCCTTGCTGCATTTCTCGTCTTTATAGCGTTGAGTGACCACCCTTTGGTATTTTTTATCGTCATATTGTTGGCTTTTATCAACTTGGTCCTGTACGCATCTGTCTTGCGTCCAGCGTTATTCATTTTTGCACCAAGTTCTCTCAGACCTCTGTTGAAAGAGCCAAACTGTTTGCCTAAGATCTTTAATCCCCTTTTAGATTCTGCTTGCCTAGCTGCATTGGCTTTTCTTGCTGCTAGTTCAGCTTTTCTGACTCTTATTGCATCTTTAGAGGACTTCGTACTTGCTTCTATCTGTTGGTCAAGCTGATCTGCCGCCGCTTCCATTTCCCGCATTTCTTTTTCGGCTAGATCAAAGCTAGCTTGAGCGTCCCTAGTTTCTTGGGCCACGTCTGCCATAACTCTGTCTATGGCCTCTAGCTCTGCCCTTAACTTAGCAGCCTTCTTTGGGTCTGCTGTTATATTACCACCTTTGTCATTTTTGCGTTTACCAGTTTTTGGATTGATACCTTCAGCGAGGGACAGTTCTTCTCTCTTCTTCTTTATTCGTTTTTTTGCTTCGGGGCTGGTTACTTCTGCTTCTCGTGTTTGTGCTCTTTCTAGTCTTGCCTCAATTGATCCGCCACCTGAATCCGACATCATTCTGCTTTTTGCTCGTGCTCGTAAGTCCTCAGCGTCTGCCGCCATTGATGCACGCTCTTGTGAAGCTGCATTTATATCCGAGATGGAAGACTTTTTATCAACCATACCTCTGCCTGTGCTGAGATCGTATTCTCCGGCTAGGTCAACCTCTGGGCGACCAGGATCTCCAGCTGCACCCCCAGCAGCCTGTTGTGACTGAATATTGATTATAGCAGAACCAACACTGAAGGTGGCTTGAGATATATCACCCATTGCAGATTCGCCACCCACCGCCTTTGACTCCGCTTCGCCAGTGATAACTGCGTTGGCCTGTCTCTGTTGTTCGGCGTCTGCTTTTGACTGTGCCGTTGCGTCTGATTCAAACTTTCCATCTGGCCCCGAAGCCCAATTCTGGATAGATTCGCCAAAGTTCTTCATCTGTTTTGCGACTTCTTTAAAGACGAAAAAGCCAACAATAACTCTTGTTAACGCTTTAATAGATGATTCAAATATAACCGTGTTCCTGAACATCTTATCCGAAGCTTCTTCACTCTTATCTCCGAAATTCGCAACTGCTTGTTGGAAAATACCAGCAACAGCAGCGAAGCCAACCGCCCCGCCCATCGCGAATTTTTGGACGCCAACGGGTCCACCCTGAGCGAATCCGGTAACACCCTTGGTGTTCATTCTGTTAAGATTGGCATAACCAATGCTCTGGGCAGCACTCTTATTGATAACAAACTCACCGGGAGTTAGAAGGGCAGGAACGGTGTCGGTTCCACCAATGCCGCCACCCGCATTTTTTCTCGTCTTTGTCATAGCTTGAAGAGCAGATCTTTTTTCTGCTGCCCACTGCTCACTTCTAGCTACTTCTTCGGCTATAACATTTTTTCTTTTCTTTGTAATAGAATCTTTAAGGCCATCTTTTCCTTTGTATAACATCTTCTTAGCGTCTGTCGGTATATCAGCAAGCTTTTTAGCTACTTGAGAATCTCCTAACTTACCAGCTATTTTGCTACCAATACCATTAGCGTAATCAAAAGCGGCATTTGGATTAGCTCCCTCATCTTTAGATTTTTTAGTTCCGCTTAACTTGGAGGAGTCTAATAGTGTCATTCCAGCTTCAAACATTTTACCTATCATGCTGGCGGCACCGACCTCTGCGATTGTATCGTTGGTAGCTGGCGATATCTTAGTTATACCAATCAATCCACCCACCCTAGAGCCAATATTGTTTATACCCCTTTTAATACCATCGCTGACATCTGATAAAATATCGTCTTCAATCGTGGCTGTGTCTCCATCGACGGCTTTTAGCGGGAATCCATACGCAGTAGTGGTTTCTGCATTTTTATTGAACAGCCTCTGCATACTGTTTTTATTTGCCGCTGGCAGATTCGGATTCCACCTGCCGCCTTTTAAGAATGGGGTTCCAGCTCCTGGGTCATCGCTGAAGTTACCGCTCGTGCCCTTCCAGTTTATGCTACCTATGGCTTTGGAGATTGCAGCAGCTTCTACCTTCCCCTTCTCTATCATTTCTTTTCTACCACTACCAGAACTACTACTGACAGCTAATATTCCAACTTCGCCACCTTCAGCAAATCTATTATTATTCATAGCCTGAAGTCTAGAAGCACCCAGCTTCTTAACACTACTCTGGCGGATAACAAACTCGCCGGGGGAAAGCATAGCTGGCACAGTGTCTCTATTACCCGTACCCGGAACCAAACCGCCCCTATTGAAACCAAGTACTCTACCCCCATGATTTTTACCACGGATCGCAGAACCTATGCCACCCATGAAGCCGCCCAAACCACTCATTAACTTTATGCCCCCCATTGTGGCTAAAAGGGGTAATAGTGGTGCCAACGCTTCGCCAACTTTTATAAGAGCACTCGCAAGCTCTAAAGAAGTTCTAACAAATATTTGAAAACTAGAACTATCTGTAATGGTACGAACGAGGCCTTGAAATTCTTCTCTGACTTTTTCTATTTGAACAGCCAATGCCTGTTGAGCGGTAGCGGCGTCTTTGTTGAGAGAGTTTCCACCGTCTACAGCGGCGTTATATGCAAGCTGTGCTGTTTCAAACTGTTGTAAAAGAGGAATGACTTTACCAATCTGACGGAAACCACCAAGTTCTTCAGCGATTTTAACAAATCGTAAATCCCCCTCTGCCAAGCCAGATAAAGCTTCAGAGAGTAGCTGTGCCGCTTTCATTGGGCCAACAAACTTACCTTCAGCATCAGTAAGCTCAATACCTAGTTGTCTAAGGTATGATATAGTTTTTGGACGCTGAATACGTGTAAAGATAGTACGTAAACCAGTACTAATTGATTCAGCACTTTCACGAGTCGTAGCACGAACACTTGTAAAGATGGCGAGGAGTTCTTCTAGAGAACCACCGGCAGACTTAAAGACACCACCAAATCTACGAACAGCACCAATGAGGTCACCAGATTCAACAGCAAACTGTCCAGCAACAGCATTGATGGCACCTAATTGCCGTTCTAAGGCACCTACGCCCTCTCCAAACTGACGCAAAATAGCAACGGCACCCTCAGCCGTGTTTTCAATATTATCGAATGTAGCGGCTAGTGTGGTCTTGGCAAGAGCGGCTAACGCAACCTCTAAATCATTAGCTTGAACACCAGCCTGAGCCAGAATTCTAGTAACCTTTAATAATTCAGTGCTAGATGTACCAAGTGAAGAGGCTAGACCTGTGATGGTGTTTTGTAGACCCTTTAGCTGACCCATAGTCTTTCCAGAAACTTGGGCAATCTTCACCATCTCTCTCTGAAAATCGATGGCTTCTGATATAGAGTTTGCTAGCGAATTGGTCAGCAGACTGACGGCCCTACTAGCCACAGTAAATGCAGCAAAACGCTTTGTAGCCAATCCAAAGCTTTTCCCCATAGATTCAGCTGCTGTCGCCGCTTTCTGGGTAGCATTAGCTACTTGCGTTATCTGCTTCTGTGCCTGTGCAGCACCCTTAGCACTAACAGGTACAGTAACACCACTTGAGAGCTGTTGCCTCATTTGGGTTAGTACTTGATTAGTGTTTCTAGGTGCTTGTAGTTGTAACTGTGCAGTCAGTACAAATTTTGACATTGTTTACCTTTGTTATGTAAGACTACACTATCCAGTTAGCTTTCCGTTGCCGGTTCTTTCGCTTCTTCCAAAGTCTCCTTTGGTGCCTCTTTTTTAGTTGTTTTTCTTCTGGTACGCTTAGGTTTAACTATTAAGTCATTGATATAATTTTCATTAAGATCATAAAACCCCTCTGAATTAATAGTGTTACCTTCTCTGTCTACTCTATTGCCATCTTCATCTAAAAGGTAGCCTTCTTCGTCTATTCTATTTCCCTTGGTGTCAATTGTATCCCCAGTATTGGGATCAATCAAGCTTAAATTATCGTCTACAAGCCCGAATTTACTGAGGAACTTGTTTTCTGGTAAGTTTTGCTCAAAAGAGGAGTCTAAATTATAAAGTATTTCCCCCAAGGCTGTTGCAGCTGCAAAGGCAATTTCGTCAGCACTTTGATTATTGTACTCCTCAAAAGAATTATACACGCGAGAGCCGTTTTCATAGAAAGTACAGTTGGCCACCAAAAAATCAAACCTAGCATTATCAGCTAAAGATTCTGCCGTATTTTCTTCAAGGGAGATACGTTCTGCGATCAACTCCCTCAGCTCCATTCTGGCCTTTCTAATCTCAACAGCGATGTCTCGCCCCTCAGAGACTTTTGGCTTGCTTTTACCGTCTTTACCCGTATATAACTCACGCTCTAATTTTACTATATCTCTAGTAATGTCATCTTCCTCTTTGGCCTTAGCTTCATCCCAGATACCACGCTTCTTCATTAAAACGCCAAGCTCTTTTTTGGTAAGCACATCATCTTGTATTGCTTGGTTCCAAGCTTTTGATTTATGCCTATCTGCCAACTTTACAGTCTGGTTATTTGGTCTTTGTACGTAAATTTTTACTTCTTTGCCATCTTCAAATGTTACTGTTTTTTCTACTTTGTTCTTTAGTTTAGCCATCTTGTCCTTCTCCTAAGTCTTGGTTTCTAACTGGAATGTTATTTTGGTATCTTAACCATTTTACGTCATATTGAGCTAACTCAGCATCTATATTTCGTGCTTGGGTGTTTCCTTTATCTAAAATCTCAGATCTGACCTTTTGAAAAATTTCATACATCATTTTTTGTTCTGGGGTCATTTCCGAACTATCTGTAGACCAGAGGAATGAAAAGTGTTCTTCTATAGAACTAAGCGATCCAATCATGGTGGTCTGTACTTTTTTCTTTAATATTTTTGAAAGCCTGTCTTTAGAGTCAACTCTATATTTATCCTCTCTTACACTTTTGTACTCTGATTGCTTCCGGATGAGGTCATCGTAGTTATTCATCTCTACCTCCTAAAATTTTCCTTAAATTGTTGATGTTGCATATTTGATAACTTAATCTTCTGGTCCCTGAAGTCCTTGTCTTCGGCACCACCTTTGGCTTTTATGGTAGCCAATCTCTCTTTCTTTATCATCGACGCGTTAACTGAATTCATACTCTCTATTGTTTGAGCCTCTTTTTTGGAGTCGGTAAAAACATAAATTTCGTCAGAGTTAGAAATCTTCTCATTTTGAGTTCTTTGTTCTAGCTCTGATTTTGCTTTTTCTGATTCCGCCTTTTTCCTCTGTACAATAAACCAGCCGTCCAGCATGTCGTCGTCGTTTATGACTTCTTCAGTTGGGCACTCCATAGACTCCTGAACATTGTCATACATCCTAGACCAAATAAGTAAGCCTTTCTGGTCTAAAGACAAGAGTCTTCCGTCTGGATTTGAAAACAGTTTTAACTCATCTTTTAAGATAAACAGTGAACGCCAAGGTTCGTTCCTAGCTAGCTCTCTTGTTTGTTTATCTGCTAATATCTGCACATTATATTGGTGGAACAGGTCGTACTGATCAACAAGATCAAAATCTAGTGGTTTTCCCTCAACAAAACAACACCTCTTAAAGATCTCGGCAGCTTTGTCCTGTAACGCAATTCCTTCACAAGTATTAGTAAAATAGTCTTGTTTCTTTTCTCTAAGCTTCACTAGGGCTTTTTCAGCGGCCCTAATATATCTTCTAATCTGCTCTCTTAGTTTTACATTGCTCCTAGCATTAAAAATTTCTATCTTTAGCTTTTCTATCTCCTTTCCTATATCTTCTATTTTTTGATCTTCTTCGTCAGACCATAGACCCTTTTCCTTGAGCCAATCAATCATCTCATCTTCAGTCATGAAGTCGTCGCCTCTGGATCTATCAAACGACTCCATAAATACTTGATTTGCAAAGAATTCGTCCTCTGCGGTGGGCGTTAATATTTTTACGTCAAAGTCTCGTAGTTTGACAATATAAAACCCCGCCCTAATCCTAGATACAAAATACTCCCGTTCATATGGAGTCATGGAGAACCTCATAGTAAACGGGAGTATAGATGTTCATAATTAATTTCCTTTCCTCTCCCCCCTTCTTTACTCGCTATCCTAAGTCGCTATCGCAAATAGGGGGGAACGTCCACCAATAACAAAAACTTATTGGCTATTAGCTAAAGTATAGGTCGTCTGGGAATGCACCCTGACCAACATTATTAGCGTAACTAGGTGTGCCTGTTCCGCCGTTCTTCAAGCCACCAAAACCAAACGGGGCAGCGTTGTGTCTGATACTTTGAACGTCTAAGTCATTAAAGTTGGTATAACTATACGTACAGGTTGCATTTCCACCACCAGCATCTCCACCACCATAACTTACGCTGGCAAGACGGTTTTTAGTGCCTAAGTCAAAACCATACCCCTGTCTCACGCAAAGGAAAATATTTTCATTTGAGGTATTGTTGCCGGAAGCAGTGGTGGTATAAAGACTTGGATCACCAAACTCATAAGCCTGAACAAAGTCGCCGGAACTAGTGATAGCTTCGATTTCGCAAGAAACTTCAATTGGGAAGTTAGCAGGACGAGCGTAAGGAGTTTTTCTACCAAGTTCCAGAATGTCTTCACGACCAAAGTCAGTACTAACACTAAAGCTTTGTACGTGAACCCTATTACTGCCATCGTCATTAAGTGCGTTACCGTATCCACTTCCCGCAACGCCCTTGATGGATTTTGGAAGAATACTTCCACTAATAAGTACGTCTTCACGCCTTACAACACCGCCACTGGCCGATGAATCAACACCCATGAGTGGCTCATCGTTACCGTCGAAATTAACAACTGAGCCGTCTTGAATCTTAACGTCAGAGCCAGTCAACCACTGCTTGTTATTACCAACCAGTGTAACAGACTCTGTAGCATTACCGTCTACGGGGATCGTATAAGAGATACTGCTGATATACAATCCGGAACAATAAACCTCAACTTCGGGTTTGCCGCCATTGGCCGAAGCTTTAGAGACAGAGTTTGCAGACTCATCATAAATGCCCAGTCTGAGGTCACATCGCTCTTTTGAACGTGCAACCAAGCCGCTTTGTGAGCCATCTACAATGCCCGTGCTCGCCATGTGATATATAAGGGGTCTACCATCGAGTACCTTCTCTAAGGTTACTTCGATATCTGGTGTACCTTCGATGTTTTCATAAATTTCAATCTGGCCAAGCTCAAACGCCTGCTCAAGATTGAAGTTGGTCGTCATTCCTACGCTCTGTAGACCATAGACCATGTCAGTACCGTTTGTACTTTCGACACTATTATCGCCATGATTGGTTATGGCTACGGCTTGGCAGGCGTAGAATATTCTGTCATTACTACTCATGAGGGATCTCTCCTTTACGTGATGAAAAAGATTATTTTTCTAATAAATTATACACAAAAACTAGATATTTGCCTTTATTCCTTCAGTTGTCATCCTTACTACGCCCCCAAAAACGTCAGATTTAGCCATTATCATCTGTTCTATTCTGGCATTTGTAAGCCTGAGCCTACCTCCGGGGTGTGTTTCTACTAAGTCTGGGTATCTCAAGGCACTGGGTACCACAGACCCTTTGTAATCTAACGGAAAATCAGAGTCTTGATTTATAGAATTACTGTCAAATAAATGTATTGTTTTATCGTTCTGTAATGAGATTATATCTACCATCTGATTTCTGGTGTATTCGTCTTCTGCTATGCAGTGAAATATTACATCTGAGTAGACGAATTGACCTCCGCCTAGCTGATATCCTTTGAACCTCCTAGTCGGGACAACTTCGATAGCAATAGCTGGTAGCTGTAATCGCGTCTCTGTTGGTATGTCCCAAGCTCCGTTGCTAACTTCATTGAAATTACTAGTGGGCTGCAAAGTGCTGGTTTGTATTTCTCTAAGCCAAGGAACGTTATTTGCATAAACAACGTTGATGTACTTGTAACTGTGTTCCGCTTGTACTTTAGAACCACTTGGTATGGCAGAGTCAAATATCACTCTACCGTTAAAGTGGTCTATACTGTGTGCATATTGTCCTACCCCAGAGGATGGTTGAAATACGTCATTTACGTAAACCCCCGAAACTCCCAAGTGATTGGCGTCTGAGCTAACAAAAGGAGAGTCCATGCCGTCCACGGATATGCCAGTTTGCCAAACCCAGTTTTTTCTAAACCCTTCCCAGACTTGTCCTAAAGTATAAGAATCGTTTGATGATAACCTTAATTTGCTATAATCCTCACCGTTAGGGGATTGTTCATTAAGTGTTACGTTAAAGTAGTTACCTTTGTCTAATAACGCCCAATCAAAAAACTCAACCAACCCGTCCTGTATATCATTGGAAAGGGTGGATGAATTTATGTTTTTAAAACCTTTGAGTGGGCTAAAAAAAGACATTATAAAAATAAACCCTTTAGTGCGTTAATTATTTGTTTTTCTCTGTTCTCTAATGCTCTTGTCACAAAGTTATTGTCTATTGTTCCGGAGTAATCTGAGGGAACCCTCCAAGCCACACCGCCAACCATAGTTCCGCCTCCGGATCTTCCGTCATTTCCTGGTTGATATTCGTAGCCGCCTACAATTGCCGCCGACCCCATAGTTAGTAACCAATTTAACCAATGTAAGCTTTTACCGCCACTAATTGTTACTGTCTGTACAAATCCTTGCGGAAGCACCAAGAGATTACTGAAATCTTCTGGTTGAATCTTAAATGTTATTAAACCCCTTAAAGTGTTGTCTATTTTACCAACTTCCACGATAACACTTTCTGAAACAGCAGACACTATCGCTGATACAACTCCAGATGAAGTCCCTTTTGGGATGCCAAACTGTGCGTTAAGCGAATTTACTACACCGTCAGATAAAAGACTTGTAATTTCATCTTGTTCGTGTAGCCAAGCGGGAATCATACTTTTTATACTTTTCTCGACCTTACTCCTGTTTTTCGCAACCCTTATATTTAATTCTTGTGATATCGACTTAGATATCATTCCAGAAATTCGTGTATTAGATTCTAAAATTTTTAGTGAGATGGACATTAGTCTCTCTCCCAAAAGCAACCAAAGTACCTATCTTGCCGCAACCCCATTGGAAAAGGCTCGCCAAATTTTTTGAACCTCATCTCTTTTTTATCTTTTATGCCTTTGTGAACTATTAGCTGTTTTGCCCTCATGATTTTGTCTAAATCTGTAGCAAAGAAAATGGTTTGTATACTATTATCTGGTATAACTATGTCCCCACCAACTTTAACCCAACTCTTGCTATCCCAATAAACCTTAATTTTAATGTCTTCGAGTTTCTCAACTTCTTTAATGACTTTATTTTCTCTTTTATATATATTCGTATCTCTCCTGTGCGAATTGATTGATCTATTACTAGGTATATTGTCAAAGGTGTTGGATATCTCCTCTACCTTTTCTATATATACTAATTGACAGGTGACTCCAAATATATCAAATGTGGAATCAACTACATCGTAATATTTTGTAAAAACGCTTTCTGGAATGTTTACTGGCATTTTTATTACCTATACTGTTATTTCTAGTTTTGGTGTATTTGAGTCTGAATCGTCATAAAACTCAAATCTTGGCAAAGCCCAATAGTCTGGCGGGGCAGTTTTCTGGAAAAACGTTAACACTATGCTATTCCCTGTAGACCATCCGGGCCTATCCACAATCTCCTGAATTACAGTTTTGATGTCAGGGGATTTTACAAATGAGTCATTACTTGCCGTTCTAATGGCTCCGTCGTCATTCCAAACAACTTCTGCTGTAGTATAGATACTGTGATTAAGGTGCCATGGGGCTGTTGGGGCAGCTTGGTTGTCAGCATCTAAGGCGGCAACATAAAAGGAATGATTTCCTGTCCAGCCTGAATAACCCGTTTTGTATAGCGAGAGGTACGCACTTTTAATTGTTGCCCCTTGTGCGGCAGCAATGTTAGTGAATCTAAAATATCCCACATAGTACCTGTATTCAATTTCCTCGTCGTCATAGTTTACCCCAAGATAGGAAGTTGTATTACTATTGGTGAAACCGGTGGTATAAGTACTGTTGTTGGTACTGGTTTTGTAAGACGTAGAGGCCATTCCATCGTCTGCACCAGTGGCTATCGTGTAGGTAGTCGTAGTTTCTGAAGGAGTAAGCCCATTTTCATCACCGCTATAAAACCTATAAAGCTTCATGCGATCCTCAATGACACCTGAATGATGAATACCATTAAGTGAGACGTTTGAATCTATGATCTCTGACGCTCCGAGCTGATTTGTAAACGTAACGGCGGAACCGTGTTTAATATCGTTTGATAGGATGATTTTTTTAAAGACTGTCACTTAATCACCTTTAGCTAGGGCTGTCGCCAGTGTAATATCTGACATCATCAAATCTATCTTTTAGCCTATCTTGCATAGTTCCTGACGGCACAAACTGATTAACTAGAGGCTCACCACTAGCAGCAACCCCAGTCTCAAAAACGAGAGTTATTAAACCCCCGTTCTTCACTGGGTTGCTATTATTTGCTTTCATTACTATGTGGTCTGGCATTATATACTCTCCAAAATTATAAAGTTACATTAATTACAGGTTTAAGGTTACTTATCCTATTATACTAGTCAAGTTTTACAAATTTCCATGCTAATCGTACACCATTAACTACTACAGCTTCGGGGGAATTATCATAATCTTGGAAGCAAATAGCTAAATAGTATCCAGGCGAGAAATCGTCGGACACACCATACCCGTAAGCAAAAGCACCTGGATACATTGGTATGACGCTGTATCTCATTCCTCTATCGTCTGGAAGGACTTGGTTTTGAGGTACCGTTGCGGTGAGTAATACGTAAGGTGAATCGCCTCCGCCGGTAACCCTTGTAAAAAGCGGAATAACTGGGAATCCATGCTTGTTGATAATTTCAAGCTTCATGCTATAATCATCATTACCAATTGGGTCTTGATAGTCTCGACCTGCGGTGAGATTACTGACTTCAAACAATGTGTTTGTAGTTGTTACAAACATAGAGGTTCGAGTGTCTCCCACCGTCTGCCCATCGACTCCTGGGTTGTCGCTTGTGCCCGTAGATGTGCGTTCTGTTCTTTTGCCAAACTGGTCTAAAGAAAAGACTGGGCTATCGCTTTGGGTGGGTTGTATCTCGGTGGTCGAATTTAGGTAGGCACCCGCCGCGAAGTCCCCACTAGAAATCATCGGCCCGATATGAAGCCTAACGTCGTGTATGTTTGAGTCCTTGTCTTCTTCCCAAGCAATCGGTCCAGTCTTGACAATGCCCTGAATACCATGTGAAATATCCAGTATGAAGTCTGTTTGACCGTTTCCATAGTTTATTGGGTACGTATCGTCGGCAGACAAACTCAAGGCTTTGTTACTCAGTATGATCGAGTTTTGATGGCTCGTTCGTTGTCCGGCGTTATGACCGATAAATACTGAGTTAGTAACCCCAGAACTAGCGTAGCCAGCATCCCTACCAATAAATATTGAGTGTTGGTTATTATAGGCTTCATAGCTCGCGGAGTAACCTATGGATATGTTGTAAGCGTGCGTGGACGTTGGTGCTGACGTGAGTGAGATTATGTAGGAATCCTGATCAGATAGACTGGCCCCGCCATATAAATCAGCGTGCGTAATCCCATAGTGCCCAGAAGCTCTTGCACTGGATAGGTATCCGATTGAAGTATCATAAGATACACCACTAGAAGAATCCCCAGCATAGGCACCGTACCAATTTGATCTAACAGACTCGCGAGCGTCGCCCCCAGCGTTATACCCAACGACACTCATCTGCATCATGTCATGCGATTGATTTGAAGAAAAACCGCCTATCGCAACTGAATTGCTGATATTACGTGCTTGTTTTGTAGAGTACCAACCGATACCAACTGAATTAAATATCTTATTAGAGTCATAAATAGCCTCGGCCCCTAAAGCAATATTATTACCACGCCAATTATCCGTACCAGTAGTGCCGCTATTGTTAAGATGAGATCCAGCACGATAACCAATAAATATTTCTTGACTGGTTGGATCATTGCTAGAATCTCGATGGGGCGTGTAGTGGGCACCGGCCTCGTCACCAATTAACACTGAGCTTCTTAAACCTGAAGCCCGCACTCCAACATCATGGCCGATGGCTACCGTGTCTACTGTATCTCCCACTCTAGGTCTGTTAAAGATTCCAGAGTTATCATTAATAAGTATGTTCCCGCTACCCGACTGAAGTCCTTGTGTTGTAGCGTCTGGGTTGATATCTGTAAGCTGAAGGAACGACAATAAACCACCATTACCGGAGTCAAGTACGTACTTGTCAAGTTGTATCTTTATTCCGCTTGTAGCACTCTTAGAGGTTACAGCTTTTATGGCTGTCGTGTTAGCGACCACTTGGCCACTAACTGCGATACCGCTTGCTCTCCAGTCAATATGATCTTCCCATATGTAATTGCCGCTACTTTGTGTGGTTTCATAGAGAACACCGGATAGTGTGCTTGGATCTAAAGTAAACAAGGAGCCATTGCCAGCTTCCTGACTAAACCCGAAGTCAACACCTTTTATACCCTTAAATGCTAAACCGCTACCATTAAGTAATAACTGTCTAGATTTGTTGCGTCCGTTGGTTTTATTGTCGCCACTAGCAATCAGGTTTCCAGTAAAGACCGAATTGGCATCCCATCCTATAGTATAAATACCGGTAGTGTCTCCACCACCGGTCAGATTAGTGAAATCAATCTTAATACCGCTAACACCCGATAGAGCTATAGAACTGTTGTCTGCTACATCGTGTCGCTGGTTATTTTTATTGCCGTTTCCAGAAGCGGTCATAAAGAAATTATAACTACCTGCACTCAATGCATCTATTTGATTCTGTAAAACTCCGGATAATCCACTAGCTGATATTCTTAAGAATCTATCAGTGTTTTGTTGTACTTCAACGCCGCTAACACCACTGATGGTAACTAACTGGCCGTCATTAATTGCGACGGCTTTTGGTGAAGCCGCACTCGTGGTATAGGGGGAAACTTTAAATGTTGTTCCGCCAGCTGTATCAACAGTTTTACCGTTCCAAACTAATGTTCCACCGTTGTTCCATAGTGTGTAGCCGCCAACACCAGAACTCCTAGTCGGATCTCTATCGCCTAAATGTAAACCACCGCTTGGCGACATCCAGCCACTAGTCATAACGTTTCCGCTATTTGTGATCTGGAAGAACGTAGTCGCATCGCCGCTTTGTAAGGCAAAATAAGGTGCTTTAGAGCCAGAACCTTGCTGACGAATAATCATGGCGTGGTCGTTTGCACCACTCGTTTGTACAAATAGTGTCGCCGGAGGGGTTGCATTGGTCATATGGCCAACACCCACAGAACCAGCATTAATGTCTCCGACTATTGTGTTACCTATGTTGATTTTGCCAACAGAAGAGCTAGTAAGTATACTAGTATTACCGCCCGAAGCTATAATCTCTATATTTTCATGACCAGAAACAGCAATACCTGCATTGTGGCCAACATAAATATTGAAGGTACCACTGGCGGTTTGACCGGCAGACGTACCTAAAAATGTGCTGTCTTTTACTCGTACCGCTTGGTATCCAGCTTGGTAACCAATGGCGGTAACTTCTTCTAGTCCACCGCTAGATCTAACCAGTGTCTCTCTACCGATGGAAATTACGTTATCTACTCCGCTAGCGTCTTCAAGATTGTCTGTACCAATAGAAACTATATCGTTGCCCTCGTCAACGCCCCTAGTGGCTCTAAATCCAGCAGACACAGTTCTAACAATTCCGCTTGCATCATACATAGACTTATAGCCCAAAGACACAATGCCAGAAGATTGTGCGGCAGAGGTCATAGAAGATTGACCAAGAGCCAAGCTGTTTTCAATCTTACTCGAACCACTAGCAGCACCGTACCCGATTACTACCGAAGTGTCCCAGCTCTTCGCTTCTAAAAGAGCGGTTTCACCGATAGCAACCGTTTGGTCAATTTTAGATGAAACATCTCCAGCACGAACGCCTATAAAGACAGTCTGGATACCCGAAACAGAATTTATTGCTGCACCACTACCTATAGCTACACTCTGATCGAATGTTTTAGACGAGTGGCCAGCTCGATGACCAATCGCAACACTGCTAGATATACCGCTAGAGTTTTGGAAGGCGGATAAGCCTACAGCTACATAGTTTGAAACTGTTGAGCCGACAGCGGATGACTTATAATTATCGTCATTGGGGGTAGTGTTTCTACCAATATGAATACTGTCATTAGGAAAGGTAATTCGGCTAAAGTAACCAGAGCTGGCAGCTACTGTACCGCTAACGTCAAGCGTGTAAGCCGGATCAATAATGCCAACATTGCCCCCGCCTAGACCAAGTCTATCGTTTGTTGGGTCATAAATAATTCCACTTGAATAACTTATTTTACCGCTGGCTTGATATAAGGCAACCTGTCCAAGCTGGAATGTGAATGGATCGCTGGAAACAATTCCTGGGTTATACTGTTGAACATACCTGTTATCTAAGCCGTCGTCACCAGCCAATGGGAAGTCAGCAGCTGTTAAAGCCCTGAAAGTAGGAACAGCGTCGTCACAACCACAGTCACTCGCTGGCCCAGCAAACACTAGGGTTGGGGCTTGGTTTTCAAATCCAATAAACTGATCTACTAGCCCACTAACTTTAATAACACCATTAGCGGTACTAGCCACCTGATTTCGTAAAAACGGTTCTAGCTGTCTACCACCAGAGCGGCTACCGGGAATACCGGAAAATAAAACACCAGAACCACCATCCATAAAGCCAGAAGCTCTAACCTGTGAAAAGCTTTTTAATCCACCAATATCTATAGCAAATTCTGGGTTATGCTTATCTATACCAAGAAAACTTTCGCTGTCGCTCCAAACTAAGTTAGAGGAATAGCTAAGGATTTGGTTATTTTGCCAGAATGCTAAACCACTTTGTTTTGGTTCAGCTGTATCTGAATCAATTCCATAAGCATTGTAAACAGCTCTAGCACCAGGATAGGTTACAAATACCTCCTTTGTGCCAACGTTAAAGTCTACCGGTCGAGATGCAGACGTGTAATCTGAGCCGCTAGTTGCCGCAGTAGTTTTAGCAGCACTAGTTGTTAGGCCGTGAGCCATATGGTCAGAGGGCATATAAAAAGTTACACCCGGAACCCCAGAGAATACGTGTTCATGAGCATTAGAATACGGCCCCTTTGAGGCACCAGTAATTCCAACGCCACTGATTGCCGCAGACTTCGTTAGCCAAAGCGGATAAAAATATCCTTCTTGACCAGCGTGTGATCCAGCACCACTACCATATATAAAGTAAGGCCCAGAGTTTATGTCTGAGCTTCGCATGGGCTGTCTAGTTATTGATCGGCCAGTAGAACCATCCGGTGTATAAACACCAGATCCAACTTCATACTTGACGTTATCTGTAATCGCATAGAATACAACGTCGCCGGATGCATAGAAATCTCCAAACGAACTAAATCCATCGACAGCACCGTCTAAACTGATGCTCCCTCGCCCTTCAACGCGAGAAAGCTCTTTTACTCTGTCTGCTAAGAAAAAATTATTGGACATTAATCACGCATCCTTTTAAACTGAAGTTGACTGTATTAATTACTAAGCCCTACTAATTGTTGGGTGAGTTCCAGAAGTTTCTGACGGGCTATACCCAAAGAATACAAGGTCTAGTCGATCAGAGTCCTGATAGGAGCCGTCATCGTCTATAATGTAGACCCTACACTCTCTTAGGCCGTTTCTAACTCCAGATCTACCAGCTATACCAACCGTGTTTACCTCGAAGTTCGCCGGATTATTCGCAGTTCCACCAAGGCCATAGTCTTTTGGTGTGGATGTATTTCTAGCACTAGCCGTACCTATCGCAACATAGGAGTTGTCGTGGAAGGTGCCAGAAGTAAAGGTAACGGCAAGCTGCCCCTCAGCAATACGATGCACACCACTGATGTTGTGATAAGCAAATAATTGAGGTCTGTCATCTTGACCATTATGGATTCCGCTAGTAGCTAAAGATAACCAAGCTTTCGCCATTCCTTTTCCATTTGGAATGATCGACTTATCCATGAACTCAAAACCGCCTTGATTGGAAAATCCGGCCTCAGTTCTTCTAGCTGATGGTGAATAACCAGAAACTAAGATGGTTTGCTGGGTGGCATCAGAGGTGTGATCTGGTCTAAATTTAAGACCTGTATAGTTTTGGCCAGAAGCATTTATCCATACCCCATTGGTCTTCATGTTACCCTCAAGAGGTCGAAGCCCGTCCAACTTATAGTACTGTAGGTGATCGTCTTCATCTAAGTTTAGAAGTTGACTATGATCTATACTCCTACTACCTAGGAAAGGTCGCACCTGACGTTTGGCATCGTTTTCTGGAGCGTTTGGAAAAAATATTCCAGATTCAACCTGAATGTCACCACTAGTTGCGGTAGGTAGATCGGCTGTAGGTGCAGATAACTTACTGACCCTAAGAGTATTGTAAAAGACAAAATTTGTCTCGTTTGCGTCACCACTGGCGACAATTCTTCTAATGGAGTACGCCGTGTCCTCCATGTTGTGTCTGACATCTTCTGCTGAAATTAGACCAGCGTTGTTGTCAGCTAGGTCGGCTGAAATACTAGCTATCAACTCACCTGAATTTAATTGGTTAGGCATTTAAAGTTCTCCTTTAATAATCAAAGTATCCACCAGCCCTATGGCCCATATGCCCCCTAGTGACATTGTCTGAGGCGGGGCTATAAGGACCAAGAATTGACTGTCCAGCAACGCTGTTTCCAGCCCTGTATTCTAACGATAAGTGTTCGTATTTTTCACATAAATCTTTGTATAAAACAGCGAGTGTTTGTGTAACTCCCCGAAGGTCGATGGCTGATGGGCCATCCTTAATGGAGATAGCGTTTCCAGACTCACTTCTTATTTCACTACCTATAATTATACACGCAGCACGCAAACAAATCAATGTTATAAAGGCGTCATCTTTACTATCTGCCTCTGTGGGATCTGGCGATAGCTCGCAGCTTTCTACATTGACTGTGTAGGTATTAGTGAAATCTATATTCATCTGACATAATTGGGCGGCAACCAACAAAGTGGTTTCTATTCTATGATCTGAAAATTTATAGCTATCGGGATCTACATCGTTTATCAGATGTCTAACTATGAGACCCATTTGACCTTGCCAAGACATAATAATTACCTTATAAATTACAATGAACTTTAAAAGTGGAAATACTAGTATAAAAAGTTCCGGTAGATATCACCACCTTGCCCTGTATCTTGTAGGTGCCAGCCTTATCTAGGTCTCCAAGTACGGTTAAATAGTACATTTTTCCGTCTTCACCGCTTGTGTTTAAAGTGGCAGATTTTTCTAAAACGTCACCATCTGGCTGCTTTAGGAAAATTGTCAAGGACGATGCTGCGGATATGTCAACAGCAGAACCGTCATCCGTCACAGTTACCAGTAACTTTGTTCCAACGTCATTTTGATGAATTTGGCTAGCCATCTTTATACCTTAAATTAACGTTTTTTCTTTTGAACTGTCTATAGTAAGCGTGAAGTTATCTACCTGATCAATAGTTCCAGTAACCGTAAGTGTTGTATCTATTTTTCCTGTAGGTTCTAAAACTTGATCTATTGTACTAATCACTGCCAACTCTGTATCAATAGCGGAAGTAAAATTAAACTCTTCGCCATTAAATAGCGGCACAGTCAGTGAGGATATTGGTAATTCAGACCAAGTTGAGCCGCCAAATAACATTATATTATACCCTAAATTACTGAAAAAATCAAACTACGGTTGCGGATCAGTTATGTCCACATCTACTGAGGTGTTCTCTACCGCCTGCTGTTTTGCTAAGTTTATTTCGTATGCAGCCACATGATCAGACAAAAATTGTCTCACCATCCTATGCACAAAACTTCCTTGAGTTTCTGGATTATCAATTTGCCTTGGGTTTGAAGCTTCATGTTCTGGTAGGTTGGGGTCAAAATCGGGGTTATCGACTTTTTCTGGTCGATTGTAATTTCCGCAAACAGCATCAAAGACACGTTGGACATCTTCGTCAGCGATTGCGAGTTCAAAAATTGCCATTTTATTCTCCTTTATGATTTATTTAAGTGGGGCAGGTCGCACCTAGGGATCTTACACTTATCACATATCTCATGCCATCTATCTGGTAAATCCTCATAATTATACACTTCTACGCCTAGATCTTCGCCATAAAGACCTTGCGTAAAGAACTGGGTCGTGTGGCCAGACCACTCCTTTTTGAAGTAAGATAAATGATCCTCTATCGCCATAAAATCTTTAAGCTGCTCAGGAACTTGGTGGTTGGGCCTAGCCTTTATCATTTTTATAAAATTATTCATGCTCTCAAATCTATCTTCAATTGGCCTGTGGACAGCAAACCTATAAATGTCATTCCACTCTCTTATATAACCCTTGAGTACTGACGCGGTTTGGTGGCCTTGAACTCTATCAAACTCCTTGATATATGTGGGCATCGTACTCACAACCGCAGGTATGTCTTTTCCAATACAGACGGATGCGATAGCGTTCTTTATGGAATTACCTCCAGTTCTTGGTATATGTATGAAAACTGCTCGTTCTGGTAGATATATCATAGTACCTCGCACATATAACTTGGGAATTTCTCCAAGCTAATTCCAATCATCTTTATTTTACCAGCCTGAATAAACTCATTAACTGCCCTAATAACACCAGCCTTCCACACCTGACAGTTTGTTACATAGTCATGGCCCATTATTAAGCCGCCCTTCTTAACCTTATATAGAGCATTCTCTAGTTCTACTTTTACAGATTTGTAATCATGGCAAGCGTCAATATAAACCCAATCGAGGGAATCGTTCTCTAATCCGTAAAGAAAATTACCTCCGTATTCCCTGTGTAGTTCTACTGTGTTAGAAGCTATTTCTCTTTCAAATAACTTACCTACCAAAACCCTGTGATCATCTTCCCATAGGTGGGGAGCTTCTATGAGGCAGGCGTTCGGGTGTCTTTCTCTCCACACATCGCATAAATATAACTTTGTAGGTTTAGTGATATGAAACAACTGGATAGCATTCCACCCCTTGCAAACACCAATCTCCGCCCCTACCGCATCTTTGGGGATATCTAAGTACATCTCAAATGCTGTTTCATATTCTTTTATTTTATCCATCTTTTTCCTCCGGGCAAATAACAAACTTACCACTTTTTTTTCTTATTCTCACAGCTTCAGCTACCTCGCTTTCAATGAAAAAATTTGCATCTGATTCAATGAAATGTTTAGCTTTATAACTAGAAGAAACTTCTACGTGGTCTTTGAGTCTTTGTTCTTCCATCTCGTCTGGAAGCATCGTTAGTGAACCGTATTGAATACCATGTTTATGTAGCCACTCCTCTGTTATACTCCTGTACCTTTCAAATCTAGCTGTTACTATTCCTTTACAGGGAACCCTTGGTATTCTATGGTAAAAGGGCGTCACGTTGGCTAACCAGTCCCTGTGTTTATCCTCATCGTCTAATATATCAAAGGGTACGTTTGGGCAGAGTATTCCGTCAAAGTCAAGCAGGGCACTTTGGATATATGTACAATTAAAAAGGTTCCACTCTAAAAGGTGTGGGGGATTTAATTCCCTTCCGTAGAAATCTGGTTTAAATTTTGATGCTGGCCTGCAATATACCGAACAAAAATAAGCATCTTCAAGCAATTTCTTTTTGAAATTTTTCATTGCGGTTCCGGAGTATACGGTATCGTCAACGACGAGTAGTCTGCCGAGTGACGACCTGTGTTTGAGCATTCTAACCCCACCAAATTTACTCGCTGCCGACATCGGTAGCAAATTATTTTGTGGATCTAAAAAATACAACGGAAGGTTTAGCCATATAGAGATCATACTAGCCGGTAACATCCCAGATCTTGGTATGCCAACGATACCTTTTATGTCTAAATTCGCAACTTGTGGTAGCAATAAATTTTTACAGTCTCTTATTAGCTGTGCGTTAGTTATATATTCACCAGCTAAGAATTTTCGTTTTTCTTCTTCTCTTCTTTTGTGTTTTTTGTCGCAATCAACCTTGTACCTAGCCCTCTCTTGTTGGCTAGCGTTTTGACACCACTGCCAGTTCGGTGGGTCGTATGTCATTTCCTGTTTAAAATATTCACAATACCCAGCTTGGGGGCATTTACATTCCTCTGGTCCCATTTTTTACTCCATAAACATCTCAAAACCCGGTCCTAATATCATAACTACTTTATGGTCAGCTCTATCCGGAGAACCAGAACTCCCACTACCATTGGGTAGGTCAGCGGGGGAATCGTCGCCAGTTTCGGCTGTATCATATACGTATTTAAGTGTTAGCTCGTGCTGCCCGCCCAGTTCCATTTCTTCTCCGCCGCCAGTATTCTTGCCCGTTATAACATAAACATATGTAGATAATACTGTACTACTAGCTCCGGCTCCAGCTTCTCTTTTTTCTATATAAACATAGTGACCTATTTGTGCATCACTAACATCCTCACCGGTGTCATATGTAACTGTATAGCTAGGGCCAGAACCACTGACCGAGCCGTCATTATGGCATTGTAGCGAGCTTATGACTACAACGTGATCTCTTAAATTTCTAGCCATTAGTTTGGTATGTCCTGACCTATGATAAAGCCATCAAATTTAGTATCATTGTCACTACCTCCGGTAGCCGTGCATAAAAATCCATAGACATCTTTATGTCCCTCATGGGAAGTTCCGTCGTTTCCAGTCATCGTTGGTGCAATATTTCCAGCCCATTTTAACTCAGCGTCGGTACTTCCATCTATTCTCACTGTTGACCAACTTATTCCCCATCCAGTCCCACTGGTGGCTTGAATAAATCGAATAATAAACTTTTGCCCTACTGTTGCGTTTTGAAACTCGACGGCTGTTATGTCGTCACCCAGCAGTATATTGAAATAATTACCCTTACTTAGATCTATCTCTAGTGTAGCATTTTCTGTCGTGCTTCCGGTAGCTGGAACTGGCTGATTAACATATGCTCCTTGTACTAAGTGCAGTCTGTTTTCGCTTTCATCCCACTCTACATAAGAACCAGATCTAGCACCAAAGAATTTTACATCATGCCCCGTGTCGTCAACGCCAACTGTCATTGTGCCTATGCAGGTTAATGCCGATCCGTCGAATGTTAAGTTGGCTTCACCATTTAAGCTGTCTGAATCTGTGAAGGTGGCAATCCTATTGTCAACACCATTTGCAGCATCGACGCCGCCCCCCCCACCAACAGCAGAGCCATTGAATTTAAGGGTGCCGCCATCGTTGTATAGCTTGTTAGTGGTGGTATCCGGAGTATTGTCTGGAAGCTCTAATCCCCCATCGGGTCCGACTGCCAAGAGTTTGGTAGCAATGTTGTTCTGCCACTCTTGCAGCGAAGCGGATTGTCCACTTTCCCCCTTGTTTATAAGGGGTGTATCAGAAGCCGCAGAAGCTGTTATTGTATGTGTCCCAGCGGAACAAACTAAAGTGCCGGTGTAAGCTGGCAAGCTAACGGTAAGGTCGCTACCTGTGGACGTTCGTCCAATCAAGGTCACCTTATTAGTACCATTATCTGAGTCTTCGTAAAACTCAATAAAGCCCGCACTTGTATCGCCATTTTTTACTTTAATACCACCGGTTGAATCAACCGTAAGTCCACTCAGGGTTCCGTTAGCGGCCTGCAAGTCACCGGCCACAGTCAGATTACCGGCAGGAGATAGAGTCATCTTAGAAGCCGCTGCACCATCGTTGGCCAGATAAAAAACCATGCTCGCGGCGTTGTCGCTAGCACTGAAAGTTTTTTCTGCCTTAGTCTCTATTTTAGCTGCAACGAGTGTAGCATTAGTCCCGTCTGATTCCGATGACGCAGCAAAGCCGAGGCGACCTATAACGTCACCACTGGCTATTGCATTGTCTCGCGTTTGTAGTGTAATAGAATCCATATCTTTGTTTCCTAATAATTAGTTAGATAATAATCCAATTAGATCCGTCAGAAGCAACTGTTACGGATTCGTATCTATGGTAGAGTATATAACTTGCCGCACCGTCTATGGTTTGAGAACCATCACCAACAACGGTTATTGCGTCGTTGCCCACATTTTTTACCGTGACTATTTTCCCAGCTACTGACGCTGCCGTAGGTAGTGTGGCGGTAAATGGGGTTCCTCCGCCATTACACAAAACAATGTCTGTAGTTATACTATGGGTGGTAGTGGCGTCCGTTTCTACAGTTCTATTTCTGTGAACTTCATCGACGGCACCGTCTGTGATATGTTCGCTATCAACTGCGTCGTCTTCGATTTTAGTTCCATCTACTGCGTCGGCAGCAAGTTGAAGAGTATCAACACCTCCATCGGAAATCTGAACGTCGTCGGCATTAACAGTGATACCAGTGCCAGCACCTACAGCAAAAGTTCTGGTAGAAGCAATTGTACCACCACCAGTTAAACCATTACCAGCAGTCATCGTGACCGAAGTGTGATCAATGTGTTCATTAGGTTCATGATTAGATAATGCATCATGATCGATTTCGCTGTCTACGCTGTTGACCGTAACGGTATTGGTGGCACTAACAACAAATTCAGCACCAGTACCATCTGTAAAAGTGATATTTTCACCGTCATCAATTTGCTGACTTGTAGATCCGTCAGTGATATTAAAATTAGACATGCCTCCGCCGCCACCAAGCCCAGAAACAAGATTTGCCTTAGTGATCTTTTTAAGGTTGTGGGAATCGTTAATATCTGAAAATACCAAGAAGTCGCCGTCAGCAATTGATGTTTCTGTAGACTGATTCATAACCAGACCACTAGCAGCGGTAACTGTCAAGTCAACATCGGCACTGCCATTAAAAGAAACGTCGCTAGCAGCCATAACGCCGCCTATGATGCTAAAGTTTCTTGCACTTGCAAGCTGTGTGGCGGTATCAGCATTACCGGTTACGTCGCCCTCAAGGTTGGCGACAAGGGTACCAGTATTGATTGTTAGGTCTCCCGTACTAGCACCGGTAAATGCACCACTACCCATAATAAACTTATTTGCAGATTCATCAAACCCCATGAACACATTGGCGTCATCACCTCTTTCGATAACAATACCAGCATCATTGGAGGCTGAACCTGTTGTACCGTTTCCAAGCTCAAGCAAGAGGTCAGACACTACAGTGTTGGTGGTACTAACAGTGGTCGTAGTGCCATTAACCTGTAAATCTCCAGCTAGGGTTATCTTTCCGTTAGATGCGATAGTTATAGCGTTAGCTGTCGTTGCACTACCAATGTTTCCGCCATCGGAAACCTTAATATTGGTCGCTGAGAGGGTATCGTCACCTATGGTAAAGGCGGAATTGGATTCGTAAACTTGGTCTGTTTCGTCGGTTCCAAAAAATACAATCCCGCTTGGATTTCTATCGTATGGTTGGTATGACATTTTCTATCTCCCGTGAAAAGTGTTTTATCAATGTATTATACACTAAGTAATGAACCAATTTGAATTATCTGAGATTAGTGTAATGCTTTGGTTGACATACTTTAGGGCAAATTGTGACTCTCCATCTATAGTCTGAGATCCACTAGCAACCAAAACGCCAGAGTTTGACCCCGCCTTCATCTTTACTATAAGTTCTTTACCGCCCTGATCAACGGCTGTGGGTAAGTAAACATTAAGGGGTGAAGAGGATGTATCCATAAATACTACGTCAGAATTATCTGACATAGAAAAGTTAGACGTTACGCTGTTGTGTGTTCTATTGGAACTGCTTACAGCAGAGCCATTAAACTTAAGTGTGCCCCCATCGTTATAAAGCCTGTTTGTAATTGAAACAGGTACATGATTTACTAATTCCACGCCGCTGGCAGTTAATCCACTAGCGAGTATTTCTCCTAAGTTATTAGTAGAACCTTTAGTGATGTGGACAGACATTACACCGGAGGCGTATTTTCTTAGGTTCAAATCTGAAGAATCTTCAGCTTCGCCAACAAGACTGCTAGACCACCCAATATAAGCCTCATTATTCACGTGAAGACGATCAGTTCCAAATATAATTTTATTACGACCAGCAGCACAAAATGATAGTTGTTCATCAGACTGCTTTTCATAAAAACCCAAGCGTCTGTTGCTACTTCCAGTGAAACATAAAGTGGGTCCACTAACCGGACTACCTCCACCCTGAAGAAATATTTGACCACTAGCAGAAGTAATATCTCCACTGGTTAAGAAATCTCCGTTATTAGTTATCTGGGCACAAATTATGCCTGCACTAGTTTCCCATCTTTGGAGGTCTTCAGATTGACCGGCAGCACCCTGAACCGTAAGGACAGGATAAGCTGCGGTTTTTCCATCTATATAGACACCGGTTGCAGAACTGGCCCTTAATAATACATGTGAGTCATGATAGGTAAAAAGCCCAGCAGACGAAGACATCTCTGTATAATTGTTATTATTTACGGCAACACCAGCAGAACCATCTATACCATAAACATATCCATGATCTGGGGCGTCCGATTTGTGGTTATTATTAGATTTTAACCCAAGCTTCCAAAGTGGGGAAGAAGCGTTATTCATATGTAACGCTACCGTTTTGTCATTTAGTGTACTACGGTAAGCATGTATAAAACAACCGGAGTCATCTGGTGGGGCTAGTGTTAGAAGACCAGAAACCAACGTGTCATTTTTTACCGCAAGGCTTTCTGTCTCGGTGTGAGCACTTATATTTATAGACTCTGTTGAGATACCAGTGGCTGATAAGGAATTTACATCAATAGAATCATTTACGGTTAGGTCATCCTTTACTATAAGCTTATTGAAGATACCGCTTTCGGATAACACACCACTCAAGGATTCAATGTCGTTGTCTGGATTTTTGATAAAAGCTCTGTCTGCTGGGAGGGTACAAAATACGATAGAAGATCCCTCTAGGTTTATCTTAATCCCCGCACCGGAAGAGCTTTTTAACACAACGTCTCTAGAAAGAGAGCTTGTTGATGCTGTGTATGTACCTATACCAACTTCCCACCTGTTAAAGTTTTCTATAGTGTAATAGGTAGTGTTTCCATCTCCGATACCGTTAGCAAAAGAGTCAAAACCGGCATACGCACCGGCCAATACAACCGAACCGGTACCGGTTGATAATGTAGATTCTTTCACTCTGTCTGCTATTTTAAACATATCTATTCCTATTCTGGTATAAACTCATGCAAGAAGTAGCGGCTGTCGTGGCTTGACGGGCTGTGGTGAGGATTAGTAAAGGCCCACACTAAAAGCCTCATTCTATCTTTTGGGATTCCCATGTCTGATCGTCCAAACTGCGTTTTGACTAGTTGAATTCGATTGCCAAAACGGTAGAAGTTTGTTATATTGCCAACGCGATCTGTCCCCTCTGTATTGGTTGAAGTGATAGTTTGTCCAACTTGATTCCAAGCACTGCCATTCCAGCTGTAAACGTAAACAGATCCGTGGTCATCATTTGAACATCCAGCTCCTCTAGGTGGTAATTCTGGATTTGCCTCATGTGTAGAGTATGCAATCGTTTGGCCGTCAGCACTGATTGATATATCCCAGCCCGCACCGCAACCAGTGAATGTTTGACCCTTCTGCATATACTTGGTACCATCCCAAGTAAACACTTTAACCCAAGATTCAGAAAGAGTTCCACCGGAAATAATAAAAGTATCACCGTCGTTACTAAGTCTCATTTTATATATGCTTTTATTTGTTGATGAGACTGCTGGAGTATCAAGGTTAAATATTGGTCTTTCAACATAATTAGGAAGGACTGGACGCTGAGTGCCTTTCCAGAGTGGAGAACCTGTAGTATCTTTGTATATCCTGACATTACCAGTTATGGCCCCAGTGTCGCCCCCACCTGGTTCAACCCAACCAATAATAGAACCATCCTCGCTTATCTGGGGTGAAACAATAAGACCAAGCTCATTTTCCCCAGCAAAGGTTGCTATTGCTTCAACTTTAGGCGGTCTTCCATCTATTATATAATCATACCTAAACCTATAGATCCAAACTCTTCCACAATCTTCCTCGCCAGTTTGACCATAAGGGTCACTAACAATCATTGTGTCGCCATCACCATCTAGGGCAAACTCAGCACCCCACCGTATTGGAAGAGTTCCCTCAAGATTGTTAGATGCTATGAATGAAGGGGTTAGTCCATCGGGCCTATTTGCAATAGTGTTAAACGGTTGACCTATAAAACTAAGTAAGAAAGCGGGAATCTCAAGAGGTAATTGATGCTCATTGAGTGTTCTGGTTGCGTGCTGAACAATTATCACAACTGGGTCATCAGAATCTCTTCTCGATGTACCTCCAAGCACCCCCGGGTATGTATATGCAAAGGTTGTGCTGCCTATCCAGTGTTTAAATTGGTTTCTATGTAAACCAAATGGAGCTGACTCTGACGAAGCAAATGCCACATACTTAGCCGCATTGAATTCGTTTTCCGAACCCTGGTTTGAAAAAGCAAGACTAAGAACAGGGTCTTCAGGTGACATTGAAGTATAAACCTCGATGTGACCCTTGTTAACGGTTGGGTCGGTAGGAAGACCTGATATCATTTTAACTCCAAAAGGATCAAGCCTTGTTGCTCCACCCGTATAGTTCCAATCTTTACCGGTCTCGTATGGTTGGGCTGGATAGGAACTGCCCAGTGGTCCCAATTCAATCCATTTTCCGGAACCTGAAGGCGGATTTGGCGGTTTATCCTCAGTGCCTAAATATCGGTATAATTTAAACGTCTTTGAGAACACTGTTGTTAGGCTATCATTACTAGCTCTTATTCTAAATTCTCTGTTAAATAACCTTATTGCACACCCATTACCAATGTTTTGATCTGTAAAGGCATCGCAAGAAGATGGTGGATTTCCCATCTCAGAAATAAGCGGATGACAGGACACTTTTTCACATTCATTATCGTCATCAGGGGGAATAAAATTACCCTTTCCCATGTAAATGTAAATTTTTCCATTGTTCCCATCATGCTGGTGGTCTCCGAAGACTAAGGTGTGCCCAAAGTGTTCCCCGTCAAAAATAAATCCAGTCCTAGATATTGATGTGCCCGTTCCAAACGAACTTATATTATTATCGGTACCGGCTAGAAAGTCACCCCCCTGCTGTACCCAAGTGTTTCCAATCAACTTAAAAACAATCGTTTTGCTTGTACTTGAAGGAGACATGTCTTTATCGAGTTGCACATTAAGGGCGACGATATCTTTATCAGCAAAATCTATTTGTGGTTGCTGACCGCTATGCAGTAAATTGGCATTGCTTCTAGCAAATTTAATAGTATTGCCAACCTGTGTGTAAGAAGAACCATTCCAGTCATATGCAGTAAATGTGAAATCTCCAATTGAAATATCGGACAGATTTGCTGAAGTTACACTTGGATTGCCCTCGTATCCAAAAAACGCGACCCTAGTACCATCCGTAGACATACCGATAGCGGAACCAATATGCTGTCCTTTTTCACCGACAAAATCATGTCTAATATCCCACTGGGATGTCGAAGTGTTATATTCATAAACGCGAACAATACCCCTAGTGTTGTGAACTATCTCTGATAAAGCTATTACTGAGCCATCGTCAGACATCGCACTGTCAAACACAAATTTCTGTGTACCGTTAATTAAGGGTTCAGATGGAAGGCCTGGTATTACGAGATCCTGACCTTTCTGAATCCAAGCTGTGCCGTTCCAGCTAAAAACCCTAGCCGCAATGTTATTGTGGCTCCGGTTGCCATCATTTGATGGGCAAACTAATACAGTGTCACCGATGGACTTGATTTTACCGTCCTCTCTGATTACAGAGATTTCTACTGATCCACCAGATCCTCCTATACCTATATCATCCCAAGTGATAGCAGAACCTCTTTGAACCCAAGTTCCAGTGTGCGGTTCAACATTCTTATTTATAAGTAGGTCATAAACAAAAGTCTTACCAACAGCTTTAGTGAAAAACTCACCATTGAAAAAGGAGTCTGAATGAGCGGGACCGAGACCGTGACAAGAAAATACCATTGTCCGTCCATCCGGTGTTATGGTTATATCATTCCGACTATGGTGCTTAGTTATTGTATTTACTAACTCCATATCTTCAATATCGAGTGTGTTTAGGAGATTGTAGCGAACTTGGGGTAAAGAATCACCGAAGCCGATATCCGGACCATAAAACACTTCTCTTCTAAAGGTAACAATCTTGCCCTGTTTTCCATCAGGTAGAACGGATTGCGGATTGCGAGAAGGACCAACAACAATATATTCACCGTCTGCGGATATATCTATACAAAATCCAAAGCCCTCTGGATTGTAACTAGTGCCCCCATAATCATCGCCCACTTTAGTATCAACAAGCTTCCAGCCGGTAGTACCACCCACGGTACTGCTAGCACCGCCGCCATCATCCTTGCATATGAATTTTCTAAGAAGTACATCAAGAGTTTGTTCGACACCCCCTTTATCGTTAGGAAGATCGTATAAGTCTACAAAGTTATCGTCTTCGGAATCTCTGTATTGAAGATAGTAATCTACATCAATGTGGTTTAATGTAGCTCCGTCCGATTGTACAGCAGCGGCTGTATACTTAACCTCGTGGTTATCGGGTCGCACCTCTGGACAATTATCACACGCTTCAGCTGTATTATCGAGCAGTAAAGAGTCGCAAGGGTCATCTATAACAAAGATGTTATTGGGGTCTTTTAAAAAGCGAAGTTCTGCTGGTGTACATTCCACATCCAAACATATTTTCAATAGATCTGCCGCATCTTGATTGATACAGCATTGCTCAAAAACAAAAGGGCAGATAAAGTCTTCATTACCATTGGATTCACTGGATACTATGTGCTTACCATTGGATTGTAAGTCTGTGTCAAATTTGTCATGGGTTTTTTGGACGTGAGAGGCGAACATACTACCAGAGTTGTCTCTAAACACGCTAACTTCTGTAGATGTGTTCCAAATTTCTCTAACTTCGTCTGTACTTTTGGAGCTGTTGGTAACTATTTCTACGATATAGTCATAAACGTCAGAAACAAAGCCAGTACTATCCCTCTTGATATACTGGGGTACGGAAAGACCAGCTTCATACTCTAGTCTTAGTGAATAGCATCTATCTGAGCTTACAAATTGGGGCCACTCATTATAGTCCATACTTCCCCATCTGCCCGGTTCAACATCCATAAAAAAGATTAGTCTATCAGGAAATGCTCTCAAATATTTATCTATTTTTTCCTGCAAAGCGGCAACATGTTCTGCTTGGCGGCTGGCCATGTCAGACTCGTCCATAAACACGACACCTATCGCACCAAAACAGTCTGTTGGTGGTGGGGGATCGTCAGATGGGCAACAGGTGTTGCAAACTATAGGTCTTCCCATTTTGCCCTCCCTATGAACAACCAACCCAGATGGGTCTGTATTCGGAACCTATTTTTTGAACTACAATAAACACGCCACCTGCGGCGGTAAGGCTCGCGTCTCTATTGTGTATAGTAAGTTCCTCTCCCGTAAAGGCTCCGTCTTTATAGACCTCTATTATAGCTTCTTCAACCCCAGTCGCAGAGTTTGAGGGGGAAGACATACCGGGGGATTTTAGAAGACCCTCAACAATATTACTATTACCAGCGGTGTCAAAATTCCCGTCGCAATCAATAGAGGCGACTAGGGTGTCATCACAGTACCAAGTCTGTATATAATTATTTCCATTCCCAACATGAACAATACTATCCCTTCTAACAGAAAGGGGTGCGTCCGGATCTAATATTGCATCACCAACCGATACATTCCTCTTGCCGTGATCACCGGCAATCATTTTCTGTATAACTAGTTTATTGCTCGTGTTGTCTGTTATTCTAGATTTATGCAGAAGCCTCTCGCTATCTGATAATCCGGTAATTATTTCTATATTATTTTTACATTGCGTTCCAGCCATTCCTGCTAGAGCAAAAGTTCCTATACCTATAGATTTTTCTGAGTGTGAATCTTCGCCAGCATTTAATCCTATGAAAACAGACTCGTTAGCTTCAGAGTTTCTACCGGCGTCCTCACCTATAAATACAGCGTGCGTTATATCATCAGCGTTGTTTCCAGCTCTATGCCCTATGAAGATAACCGGCTTGTCTATATTAAGACTATTATTGGTTGTCGTTGCATTGCTTCCAGCATCGGCACCGAGTATCACTGCGTTCTTCCACCCAGACGCAAACTGTGCAACATCGCAGCCTATCATAACCGACCTTGAAATTCCGCCAGTATTTACATTTAATTCAGCTTCTGGATTTGCTATGAGGATATTACAGTTTTCCGCAATAGAGCTTGTGCCGCTGCTAACGTAATCTGCAAGTCCCTGTAGTGACATTTTACCGACGTTGGAAGAATTGGTGCCGTCTAGCTGTACCGCAACAAATGTGTTATCCGTTCTAATATTGCTAGAAACATTACCAGCAAGTTCTAGTTCTGAGTAATCTAGCACATATGCATTTTTGTTTATGTCGGTGATAAAATTCTTGCTAACCCCAGATGTACCGAAAGATGGAACTAGTTCAAATTCTGCCAACCCAGACAAGGAAGTGCCATCTTGAAATCTAACAGCACCCCTAAGTTTGAGATCCCCGTTAAGCTCTGCAAACGGAGCACAATCAGTTGGGGTGGCATAATTAGGTATATTTGTTAGTACACAGCCATTAGGGTCTAATACAAATAATTTATTAGTTAGGGAGTCCGCGTTTGAAAAATCAAAAGATAAGTTACTTCTAGAATAAAAACTACCTTCTCTTGTAGAGTCAATTATATCAATAACAGAATCGTCAGAGCCTGCCGACACAACGTTTTTAACTGAGAAGTTAACATCGCCATTGAATATGGATAGGCGAGCATTGGATAATGAAAACTGCCTATCGTTTATTAAACTTCCGGATATTATTGGGGTTGAGCCAATACCTATTGCTAAAGTGCCATCTTGGGGTAAATTGTTTTGAAATAAGCTTCTACCTAAAAGAATACAGTCATCCATCCCTCCAAAATTACCGTTGCCACCGGTAGCAATTCTAGACCCAATTATAGTATTTCTTTCAGCAGATGTCCAGCCAGTAAGACTTTTACAGCCAACAACCGTATTGTCGTTTGAGTTTGATGGTGTTAGCCCACTACCTGTACTACAACCAACTAAGGTGTTACACTCAACGGTTCCATCATCGGAAAGATTAAATCCAGCCCCCCAACCGTAATAAGTGTTTGCATGTTTATCGCTATCGTAAGCTCTTTCTTTGGGGGTCGTCCAGCCGCCATAGGTATTACAGTTATCACCAAAGATTAATCCGTCTTTTGAATCCAATTGTGATATATCTTGTTTCTTTATAAGGTTTGTTTCTTTACCTTCGTCGTCTACAAAAAACAATGCTTGTGTATGACCGGGAACCTCTGTCCAAGGCTTTACATATATTTTACCGTAGTCATCATTGATCATTGGCTTACAGGCTTGTTCATGCATGGATATAGTGCCGCTATCACACATATCGTCACACCAGTACGCCACCGTTAATGGTGAGTTTGGAGACCATAATCTTTCTTTGTGTCTTCTGGTGACCCCAATACCTACATATCCGCGTTCAGACATAGATATATGGGAAAACTCCATTCCACAACACCCACTAGATCTGATTAAAGAAAAATCAGCTACAACATTGTCGGAACCATTGGCTTCGACACACAGATCAGTATAGTCGTAATATCCATCTCTCGCTATAAAAGCGTCGTCGTTTTGGGGGTCATAAGAAATATGCAAGCCTGAAGCTCTAGTATTTCCCATACCCATAAGCTCTATACTACTCCTATAGTCTTTAGAGGGGCCGCTTGAAAATCTTATGTTTGAATCTCCAGTAGACTGAACGTTAAAGATGGTCTCTGGTAGGTGTGGGTCAGAACCTGAATTGGTGCGTTTCTTGTTTGTTATACCAACTAGTCCGGACTGACTAACGGTACCACCATTTCTCAGTACTGTTACAGCCTCAAAAATTTCAGATTGGCCGTTTTCTAAATGTATTGATAATCTATCTTTCATTTTTTGTTCCTAGACTACTCTACTGAAGTGTATGTATACAAGAATTGACCGGTTGTACTGTTTGCGTTGCCCGCACTGTCTGTTACGGAACTAGACGGGATCGAAATTGATACCACTCCCGGTCCAGAAGCCGTGACGTTACAAGTCCATTGGGTTGAGGAAACTTGAGTGAAATCGCTGATTGTTCCATTTCCACAAATAACATCTCCTGCCGTAAACCCAGTCACCGGCTCGTCCCAGTCAAACGTGCAAACTATTGGGTTTGAACTACTACTACCCCCGTTTGTAACTCCTCCACCCGTAGTTCCACAGGTTGGGTTACTGGTATCATAGGTCCAGTCAAACACGTTGGATGCTAAGTTGTCGTTACCATCTGCATCTCGGAACCTTCCAGCGGGAACACTCGCGACTGTTGAGACTCCTTCTGTGGTTGCGGTGACAGTCATTTTATATACGGTATCGCTTTCTAACAACATCGTGCCCTTTGTTCCATTCACAACCAATACATCGTCGGCATCAAATACGGTGCCGTCACCTACTGGCTCCGATAGCGTGAAGGTTAATTCAACATCTCTAACATTTATCGTAGCTCCGTCTGACAAATCGTAATCGCCACCGGGCTCGTCGTCGCCTGGTGTTCGATAATAGCTTCCAGTTATCATGAGAGATGGGGGGTTACCTTCCTCATAATACATGGTGAATGTGGCGGCTTGGTTTCCATTGCCGTCAGCATTTTCAAATCTATCTTGAGGTATAAAGATTGTAACTTCGCCATCCTCATCTTGGTTGGCTACTGTGAGTTCACCCGTATAAACAAGTGGTCCTCCGGTTAGAGCAGATATTGTACCGTTTGTGATGTTTAAGTCACTTGTTTCAAAAGCGGTTCCGTTTGCAGCCTCTTCACTTAGGGTAAATGTAAAGGTGTGAGTAGTAGCAGCCGTGGTGCCACCATTAGCAATACCGGGTACGGTGTTAGCTATCACTACCGTAGGACTAGCTCCGCCTCCGCCGCCTCCGCCGCCGCCTCCGCCGCCGCCTCCGTCACCGCCTCCGCCTCCTCCGCCGCCTCCGCCGCCGCCACCGGGTGCAAAGTCACAAGACGAGGCAATACCTCCAGTGAGACATCCGTTATTTAAGTTTGTGTCAATTTCATCATGATAAACTATGGAGAAGCCCCTCATTGTGGAAGCTGATTTTATTCTACTTGCAAACCTGTGAGCAACGGTTACGCCGGAATCAACAGTGGCATATTGACTAACAAAATCATAACCAACGGGATTGCCATCTGATCCCAAGTGTGTTCCTGATCTGGATATAAAGTTAACGTCTGTTAGCGTGGGGTATTTATTTTCAACGTGAGGCTCTTGAGCTACAACGACTCTTTGACCAGAAGCGGCATAAGGTTCTATAAATACACCCATGCAGCCGCTTTGTATCACGTTTGCTAGCTTGGTTCTACCTAAGACTCTTTCTGATATAATAGATAGACCGCTAGGGGCTTCTATGGATATATTTGACTCCCACCTACTCTTGGCTTTGGCTGTAGATGAGTTTTTACCTAAGCATGATAAGCTATTGTCCGGATAGCGATAAACCCAGTGGTAATCTCTTCTGTAATCCGCACCACTAGAATGAATCTCTAATCCAGCACCGTCTAAAGAGGAATCATTTAAAAAGCCACATACTGACGAGTTGTGAAAACCTTCATCCTCGGGATCACAAAAACCACTAGTGGCTAGATGAAGAGTTTTGCACTCGTAAAGGCAATGACTAACTTCGTGATAATTGTAGCTTTCATCAAATATGGTTAATTGTCCGCTAATAATCACATCATTTAAATATGCGTCCCACATTAAATTGGGATGGCCTAACGCATATCTTCTATGTATACTTGGTACAACATCTCCGTAGGAAGTAATTCTTGCGTCATCAACGTTATGTATTGCTCCAGAAGGAGAACCTCCTACCCCTAGATAGTCTCCAGAGAACACTATGTCTTGACCATTTATAGCTGACCATCTTCTCTCTGTGGTTCCTAGAGAGAAAAGGTTTGTAAGGGTCGGGCTAACATTGCCGGAAACTTGTAAAACGCCAAAATCGTGGAGGACATTTGTTCCAATCGCTAGTCTTAGATTGGTTGGTGTCATATCTCCAAACATTAGAGGAGCGGGACCAGTAGTAACTGGGATTTCATCTCCATCACACATTGATGTAACATCAACATCGTGAGAACCTAAGTAAAACTTATAGTTGTCACCATTTGTAATGTAATAGCCAGCACCATGACCTATAGCTATATTAAAGTGGCCCTTTTTATTATTGTTTAATGTATAACTACCAAAACCTACGTTTCCGGAGCCTATAGTATTTCCCGCTAAAGATTGAAAGCCAGCCGCCGTATTACCAGCACCGGTTAGATTGCAGGAAAGAGAGTGTGAGCCTAGGGCGGTATTCCCAGAGCCAGTATAATTACCAAATAAAGCAGAGTAACCAAAAGCAGAGTTGTCTACAGTAGTCCTGTTTGGCTGATCATATTTATCAATAGAAAGAAGTCCAGCTTTTGTGGATCTAGTTTCTATAGAGGCAAAATTCTGAGAAGTTATAACTCTATCTTCTAAGAAGTTACCAACAGAATCTACTAAATCTACAAGAGAGGTTCTTAAATCTTCTGGTGAGATCAATTGCCTAGAGTTGTCAGGCAAAAGACCTTGCATCTTTTGTATATACTCTGATTTGGTGAGAATCATTGTTTAACCCTATTTAAAGCTGATTTGCAAAGAAGACTGGTCAAACTTGACGGTATCTCCCTGATAAATTATTCTTGGATTATTAAGTTGGGCATACATTAGTAAGTTTCCAGAGCCAACGGTCCCTGAATCACAGATAGCAATACCTGATACCCACCCCCAATCCTGTAGGGCGTTATCAAACATGATGAGATTTGCATTTTTAATAACACCACTGCCAGCTGCATAGTCATTTGCTGAATGAGACCAGAAATAATTTCCGCTCTGCGTTCCGGGTACTGAATCGTCTGATTTTGGGTCACCTAAGAAATATCTACCATATCCAGTATTATTACCATCTTTTTTAACTGGTAACTCAGGAATTGTAGCCCCGGTGTCTGATTCTCTAGGAACACCGCTACATAATGCTATGGATATACCACTAGGTTTATTAAACGTTTGACCCCTAAAAATGTGGTGGAGTAAGCCGGACTCCAAATAATCTGATAAGGCTGTCATAAGGAATTCCCCTTTAGTTAAATCCTACTGTAAAACGCGAATTACAATGTATTATACACAAAAAAAGAGCCACCCCCAACAATATGAGAGTGACTCTTTTCTTGATAAGAAAGCAACGGGAATTAGAATGATCCCAAGATAACTCTACGGTTATCCAGTACGCCGAATCCAAGTTCAGCGAAACCATAGTAACCAGCACGTTGCTGTCTATGGAGGGTAGGATCTTCAAATACTTCCAACTGCTGCTTCATTGGCATAACAAAGCTATCATTGGATGACTGGTCAAGTCCAACTACCAACTCTACGTCGTTAGCTTCAACAGCACCACTCAAACCGCTCGTAAAGAACGTTTGGTACTCTTGACCTTCTCCAAGTTCGTCGAGATCGTGAAGGTTCACACCAAAAATGCGTGTGATTGGGGCACCACCTTCAGCGGCAGTGTAGATCTCACGACGAGTCACTTCGTCAACCTGATCAAGACCCCAGTTACGTACATCTTCCAGAGCTTCTGGAGAAACGTAGAGGTCGGTCAGACGACCGCGATTTGCAGAACCCGTATTACCACCAGCGTTACGACGCATGGTAGTCTGCATCAGAGAAACGAGTCTCTTGCTGAATAAACCAGCAGTGGCGTCACCATCGTAAACCAAAATGTTACGGTCAACGCCTGCGGCCAGAATGGTGTGCCAGCCATCATCGTTCATTTTCTTGACGAATCCAGCTTCCATCACCTGCATTGCACGAGCAGCAACATCCCAACGAGCTTCACGAGCAAAACGCAGAAGATAATCAACTGAGCTTGTGATGCTATAGGTTGGAATCATGACGTAGTCGCTTTCCACTGCTCGTTCAGGAATACGACCGTGTCCTGGGTTGGTATAGGCAACATGTTCGCCCTCAAGCCCAGGAGAGATTAAGTCGAGAGGATACTCCGTGGAAGCACCGGGTTCGACATTAATAGTTTCAAAAATATCACCAAGGATATTTCCAACCAGAACGCCTTTTCGCAAAGGTAACTCAAGTGCCTTAGCAAATTCGCGTTGAGCAGCATAAGCCACATTCTGGTCGTTATTACCAGTCTGCTTTAAAAGTGAAATAAATTCTTCACTTGGTCTTTCTGTATATGACATTGTTAAATTCTCCTTTAAATTATAGAGGCTTAAGCACCCCAAGCCTGTGGAAGGTTAACATAAACTTTTGCGTAACCATCAGAGTCTGTGCGGGACATGAATCGTCCGATAGCAAGTTCTCCAGATGCTACATCCAAACCAGCTGCTGGGCTGATCTTACCATTCGCACCCGCATAAGCCGTATCGCCAGCTTTAGGGTCATCAGTGACTTGGTCTGTAACAACCCAACCACGAGTCAAGATTGTTACCTTGCCACCCTTTTGAACTTCATCCTTATATTGGTTAAGGTGGGTTCGGGTAAGGTCTTTATTAACAACGTCGTTAAGAATGATACCAACGGGAACACTAGGAGTAGTCCCGCCTACAGCTGAGATTGGTGAAACAGTGTTTTCACCTTGATCCAAAGCTGCACCAGATGCTCCAGCAAGAGCTGCTGCATCCAAACAGACTACCTGTCCTCTAACGCCAGTTGATGACGAAAAGTGACTGATATCTGTTGATTCTTCATATCTATCTGCTTTAAGAGCCATTGTAAATCTCCTTTTAGTATAAAAGTTATTTGGTATTGAGGACGTTAGTTTCAAACCAGTCAGCAATACTGGCTCTCGTCTGTTCGATTTCGTCCACTTCTTCGGACTCCACCAAAGTAGCTTCTGACGATTCGAGATCTTCAAAAACTTCTTCTGTCACTTCTTCCGCTTCAGCTTCTTCTTCAGCTTTAGCTTCTTTTTCCTTTTTCTTCTTCTCGATAGCTTCCTTCATTTCTGGAGGCATACCGGCTTCAGCGTCTTCGTCTTTTGCGTCCTTCTTTGCTTTCTTTTTCATGAGAGCAACGACGGCTTCAAAAGCTTCGTCTTCCAAAGACTCAAAAGTAGCAAGAGATTCTTCGATCTCTTCTGCTTCAAAGCCAGCTTCTTCCAAGGAAGCTTTGCGTTTCATCATAGCTTCTTTTTTCTTCATTAAAGCCACTTCCTTCATGGCCTCAGCCAATTCGGTTGTGGAAGTGTTAAGCTGATCTTCGAGTTCGGCAACACGAGCTTGAGTAGACTTGATAGTCTCGTTAAGCTCATCAATAGTTGCTTGACTTTCTTCAGCTTGTGTTTGAAAAGCCTCAACCGTCGAAGCAAGCTCTTTATCTTTTGCTTCTTCAATCTTTGCTTTAATAGCTTCGTTTTCAGCCTTTGCAGCTTCAAGTTGCGTTTTAAGTTCAGCAACCTGATTTGTCAAAACATCGGACATGTTAAAATCTCCTATAGAAAGGTTAGAATTCATCTCTTGTACATTAAATTGTGCGGTACTCTTACTATTCAATATAACGCTTCTTGGGTTGGCCGGTTTTGCAACCAGTCCTTTGCCAGAAAAGGCTATATTAGATAATGCCCGCCCGATTTTATATCCTTCATACTCACCTGTGCCTCCATAAACTCTTAGGTGTTTTGTCAAAAAAGCAGATTCTTCACTTCTGGCTAATAATTTTGAATCACCGTCTGGCCCCTGTAAGGCATAATCGAATCCAGAAAAAAGACATTCCATAGAAACAAACCATTTGCCTTCCTGAATTTCGGAAATGATTTTCTGCATCCTGTCTTTGTTTTCTTCGTTTGTCCAGCTGTTGTATAGGACCGCCTGTGTTATGATATCAAAATCTTCAGGCATTTCTTCGTTATCTGCAACAGCTTTTCCATCCTTAGTTAAAACATAACTTCCAGTAATATGTCCAATGATATCATTTTCATCGTGCATAAAATTAAACTGCTTATCTTCAGGAGTATTTCTAGCCTCCCAAGTAGCTCTGGTGAGAAAAACGTCATCGTTCTTATTCCAGCCACATGAAACTAATACAGACTCAATGTAATGAAGATCTATCTGATCTTTATTCTCTGCTATTACCTTATCTATGATTTTAGAATTAGGTTTAGGGAGAGAGTCTGGAGCATACGTGTTAACTGTAGCTTCAGAACAATACGCAACGCTGGCGGTACTTTTTACAAGCTCACCAATACCGTCTTCTATTTCTTTTTTATAAATTTTTATAGTCATATTTGAACCTCACAGAATTATACACAAAAATTATTATTTTTTGCAAAAAACCCTGAATTAGTGATAGAAAAACTCTACAAAAGCACCGACAACCGCCTTTTTGTAACTATCCATAGTCATAGAGTCAAGAGTAATACTTTTGTTTTTTAAGTGAGATTTAAATTGTTTATTGTAAGATTTTTGGCTAAGTGCCTTAAAGATAGAGTCGTTATCTACCGACGAGAGAGGCTCTAGTTTTGTGAGCACATCTATCTTAAGATCTTCTAATTCAGAGGCTTCAGCTTTCGTTAGCTGTCTCATGTTCGACTTTTCTTTTGTGCCCAAGTAGGCCTTTGAAAGCACGGATAGTGAATCGAATGTTGAGGAAGCCCAAACAATCATATCTGCTAAACCGGGTGTTGACTTTGGAGTCTCAACCCTTTTCTTTCTAGGTTCCTCGTCTTTTTTAAAGGGAGGTCTGCCGTTTTCTTGAATTTTAGGTACCACTCCCTCTTTTTGCGGTTTTCTGTTTTCTTTGTCCTCATCTACTTTAGCCTGTTTGTCCATCTTTTCGAGATCCTTCTTATGGTTAGCATTATGGAATGGGCTTGCTTTGTCGGGAAGCTTTTCCTTATTCCTATCCTTAGATTCTCTTTGCAAACGCATCTTTTCAACAGATGGTATTTCTTTAAATCTTTCTAGGATGGTCTCATGGCTAATGATATCCCTGTCAGCCAACTGAATAAGCAGGTTCTTCTCGGCTGCTTCGTCTGACAAGCTCATCTGATCAAAAACAACATGTGCTGGTTTTCTAAAGCCCATAGCTTTTCTGATAAATTCTACTTCCTTTTGCCAGAACTTTGTTAGCTGATCTCTTCCGTATTGAAGTCTCTCAACCATAGTTTTAAGGGATATAAAATTATTTGTAAACCCTCCGCCGTTTCCAGCCATACCCGTAAGGGTTGGGGGAACGCCCAAACCGGCATAGATACTGTTTAATACAGATTGATACTTTTCAGAGCCTAGGAACTTATAAACCTGACTATTAGATTCTGTGTATGTAAGCTCTGGACCCCAAACCAACTCCATAGTTCCGCCACCAACATTACTAGCTAATATGTTTCTAAGTTTATTGATTGCGTTTTTATTTGGTAATATTTTATGGTCTAAGCTACCTAAAGTCCAAAGTCTGATATTAGATATTGCACCATCTAATGCGGATAAGTCCGCTAAACGCATTTTCTCTAACATTATAATGTCATCAAGAATTGCGTATACTAGCGGGTGTGCCCATTGTTGCCAGTCGTCTTTCTTGTAGTAAAATACGGATAAGCGTTCTGGATCTAGGGTTATTTTTCTGTCGCCTCGTTTGATGGCGTCTTTTACGTTTGTTGGTAGTGTTTCTAGAACCTTTGCGGGGATCGCACCATCTTTAAAATTGTCGAAGAAGCTGTTGGCGGTTAATTGAAAATTTTTCCTACCTAAGAATAAGTTAACTTCGCCGTTTTTCATATCGACGGTTAGTGGGTTAAAGAAGTTGTATCTCCAAGGCACAACTGATTTTTCTATGTTTGGAAGCTCTAGAGTTATATCACTACCCAGAGATTTAATATATTTGTTAATCTCGGGCGTGATGTTGGCATAGCTCTTGTAGAGAAAAACCTGCCCAGTTCTATAAAGATTGTTAAGGAATCTCTCTGATCGCTCTTTACCATCTATTTTTCTAAACCACTGCTGAAAGAATTTTTCTACGCTTTTGTTTTCGTGTACTATATTAATACCTTGGCTACCAAAGTCGCCCATGAGATCAATAATGTTTCTTACAATACCAACCTTATCGTAGGCGTCCATGCACATTTTAATAATGCGTTTTTGACGCTTGGGAACCTGCTCTTCAGTTCTAAAGGCATAGTAGTCTTGAGAAGTAAAACCGGGTCGGACAGACCTGTTTGGTTCTATATCTAAAAAGTCTCTATGGTAAGCACGCGATATGCCGTCGTACGACTCTATTGAGTCAGAGAATTGCTCAAAAGCTTTAGCTTTATCGCTACTATCGTTTTCGTTCCATGTTATAAAAGAATCGTCTGACATTTAGTGTTCCTATCAACAGTTGGATTGTAATTGGATTGTTAATAGATTATACACAAAAAAGATTAATAAATGCCATTCATACCATCTGTGAACCAGTTTGGGCCAGAGTAGTCTTCTCCGGTTTTGTCTTTAGATTTTTCTAGCGTTGCGAAACCACCGTAGAAATTGTAGATTGTTGCCTCCGGCATTCTTGATAAGGTTCTAGCGGCCATATTAGCCATAAGTAAAGAAGAGTAACGGTCTTTTCTTAGCTTACCCTTTTTACCGGTTCCTATAACTGTTTCTGGTGTGTCCCACTTATCTCTACCTGTGGCCGTCTGAGTGATTTGAATCATAGTCAATTCGTCTTTAAGATCCTCAATTTCCATAACACACTGCTCTAACGTATCATAGTTTCTACCTTTTAGTCCATCCTCGACATTTGCTATTCCTAAGCTTACGGAGTCAAACATTGGGAATAAAAGAACCTTGTCCTCAAAATCTTTTCTCATTCCATGATTTGCTTCAGCTAACCAGTCATACTTGGAAAATTGACACATCTCAAGTATGTGTAGCCCTCTGTGGTCATCTGTATCTTTTGGCTTATCATCATCTATAACTGGCCAGATGGGTAACTCTCCATCTTGGATCTTGTCTTGATCGTGTAGGGATTCCATGACAGCAATTCCTCCACCACCAGCATCCATAGCGATGTGTATACATGGGAATATCTTCATTAGATCTCTGATTTTTCTAGCACAGTAGGCGTAGAAATCGCTCTCTGAGGAAAAACCGCTCTTCACCTTTTCTTTGTGTTCCGACCTGTTTGTAGTCCAGCAGTGAACAATTCTTCTGTGGTCGCCATTAACCTCTAAAACTACTATGCTAAAATTATCAACTTCTGATGCGGGGTCAACACCAAATATATACTTTTTATTTATGTCCCCCCTTAGCTGTGCCTGAAAACATATTTGTTCACCTTTTGAGTCTTTTACGGAGTCTGTATCATTCGTAACACAACTTTCTATTAGAGTACGCTTAAAGAAGCCCTGAGAATCACGTGTAAAGCACGCTCCGAACTCCATTTGATATATTCCAGCATGAACCGTCGCCTTTGATCTAGCAACCTGTGAGGCATCCATGAAGCCTTCTGGTAAAAGCTCGTAAGGAACTCTGATTATGGAGTAGTCCCTCCAGTCAAAATCTTTAGGTGGGTCTTCTCCAAATATTTCTCTCAACCTGTTTAATCTTCCCTGACTTTTAATTATTGATTTCCACTTCTTCCAGTATACTGCAAAATGGTTAAAATCATAATAGGCTGTACCGCTTAATATAATTTGGTTGTCTTTCTTTTCTAGTACAGAGTCACTCTCTTCCTCTAGCTCAACCCCCAACTCTTGGGCTTTTTTTCTTGCTGCTATCTTCTTTACGTTCTCTATGGGATCAGAACTAACAGCAGCAAAGCCAGCAACAACAGTTTCAAAGATATCTCTGGGGATCGAAGCAAACTCGTCACTAATAATATCATTGGCTCTTTGACCTCTAATTTTTTGTCCATCACCTAAAGGTAAACATGTTACTCTAGAGTTATTTATCCTCATAACACAACGATCAACATCTCTTCTGGGACCACTGTTAGAGTCACACATACTTCTCAGAATTGGAGAATTGTTCCAAATTGTTTCCATATATTCAAAAAGCACCTTCGACTGTCGGAATGCAGCACCAACTACAACGACTTTTCTTTCGGGCAAAAGCAAGGCTCTGATCATGGCGTACAGTGATAATATAAATGATTTACCAAAACCACGACTAGCGATGAGCATGGGGAATCTTCTGTTCCACATCTCGCATAAGAAAAGTGCTTGAGATGGTAGAATGTTTATATTAAAAACATGTTTACATAAAAAGGAAAAATACTCTGGCCTAGTCATGAGCCAAAGCATCTTAAGGTGAAAGTCGTCGTCGTTAAAATTAACAAGCTTGAACGGATTAAAAAGATTTTTTTCTTTTATATCTAGGTTCAACCAAGCTTCATCGATATTTTTCAAATCAGTCATACTATTTTAAACTATTGATTGTTTGACATTTTCTTGTTTTTAATACACAGTCTGCAAATCCGTAGAAGACTGCTTCATTAGGATCTAAGTACCAGTCGCCATCTTTCAACTTTCTTTTTAGATAATTTTTAACTTTATCTTCCGTTATATCTGTATACTGATCCTTGAAGTATTTCCCTTCAGAGCAAACTTCTGAATATATATCTAACATCTTTTCGGTTTGTCTTTTCTCAAAAGCTGCACCCTTCTGAACATCCAAGTAATTCCCAGAATACCCGCTAGAACCAAAGTGACACATAAAATACGAGTTTGGTGTCATAACTCTCTTATCGGCAGCTTGCAGTATGATACTACTCATTGACTCGGCTTGGCCGTAAGCGATTATCGTGACGTATGAATCACATAATAATATGGAATCATAGATAGTCATTCCATCATTCCAGTTTCCACCTACGCTGTGCATGTGAATTATTATGGGGTCTTTGGATAGATTATCTAACATTCTTATGTTTTTGTAGAATGAAGCAGCCATTTTATGGTCTACTCCAGGATCTTCATCGTTATTAGCTATATAGCTGTGAAGAAACAGTTCTCTATTTTTTATATCTATGCCGTAAGAATTTATATCTGAAATCATATCTACGTTTACTGTCACTTTTTTCTCCCGATAGAGTAGTATTCGTTTACACGTTTTAATATACTGCTAACTACAAGTTTTGCGTTTTTCTTACTTCCGCAAAATATAACGTGTATATCGTCGTACATTTGAAATTCTATCAGCATTTTTAGTATGTATTTATTAGTTATCTTAAGAGAGTTCCAGTTTTCTTCCGGTATGTCTGACCTTTCTGGAAAGTCCATTACATCCTCTAGAGAAAATTCTAAAACTAAAAATTTGAAAGGAAACTCTTTCATCCTTTCTATCTCACGCATAAACCGGTGTTTGTCCTTACCTAGATTAATTGCGAGTTCTGATATTCTACCTTTTCTTTCTATACAGACTTTATCTTCTAGGCCTTCTAGAGAATAATCTCCTGTATCTAATTTTCTAACAACCATACCAGCACAAGCGTGGTACCTACTATTAAATTTTTCAAACGTATACCCATCTTGTTCTCTACTGTCTTTGATGACTGTATATGCTGGTGCTTTAGACATTTTTCTCTCTCACTATTTGATGAAATAAGGACTCATAAAAAGTTTCGTTGTTAGTAACCTCTTTATGGCAACCGTAACAAAGGGTAATCCCATTGTCTACTTCAAATCTAAGTGTAGAGGCAGAAGACCATTTTTGGATGTGGTGTACTTGTAAGCTCTTTTTCCTTTTACAGTTTGGCATCTGGCATTTATATTTATCTCTAGCCAGAACTCTCTTTCTCCACTCTGCGTAGACTGGGTCGTTATAGTTTCTAGGCATCTTTAGGTCTCACTTTTGTTATGCGTATATCATGTAACACGTCTTTTAATAAAAGAGCGGTAGTCGCTGTTTCCTTTTGTTTTAATATTATATCTGAAAATCTGCACATAGTGAAGTAACAGGCGTCATCTGGATTTCCTGCCTCCGTAAAAACAGTGGGGCAAAGGGAATTAAATTCTCCAAGTCTAAATTCTTTCAGTCTAGCAATTACTAATGTTAGATCTAATGTCACGTTATAAATTATCATTAATTCTCTACATCGTGCTTAACCATCATTTTAACAAGATCTTCAAAAGAATGATTTGGCTTCCAGCCTAATTTTTCCATAGCCTTGTCGTTGCATCCCCTGAGATAGTCTACCTCTGCTGGTCTGTAAAACTCTGGGTCTTGTACTACATATTCAGACCAGTCATCAATACCCACATGTAAAAACGCTACGTCTAGGAACTCGCGAATCGTATGAGTTTTACCAGTGCAGATGACATAATCATCTGGACTTTCCTGCTGGAGCATCATCCACATGGCTTCCACGTAATCTCCCGCATACCCCCAATCTCGAAATGCTTCCAAGTTGCCTAGACGCAGCTTTGGAAATTCTGGATCGCGTCCACTTTTAATAAAGTCTCCGATCCATTTTGTAATCTTTCTAGTTACAAAAGTCTCACCCCTTCTCGGACCTTCGTGATTAAATAAAATTCCGGCACTCGCATGTATTCCGTGACCTTCTCTTACTAGTCTTGTCATGTAGTGAGCGGCACATTTTGCAATCGCATATGGCGACTGAGGTAAAAATTTTGTTTCTTCATCTTGATATTTGCTTCCCGATGATAATTCGTCGTAGTTTTTACCATACATCTCACTGCTACTAGCTTGGTAAAATCTAGTCTGTAACATATCGAGATCAATCATGCTTTGTAGAATATTGAGACAACCCTTTCCCGTTATATCCCAAGTCAGTGCTGGTTGCTTAAATGACACGGCGACGTGAGACTGAGCTGCTAGGTTGTAGATTTCATCTACATGAACGTATTCTTTAAGTATTCTTGAAACGCTAAATGCGTCCGTTATGTCTCCTTGAACCAAAATAAAGTTTTCATTATTGAGGATATGTCTAATTCTATCTGTGTTGTCTGTACTGGAACGCCTAGACACTCCTACGACCTTGTAGTTTTTTTCTAGTAGTAAATCTGCAAGGTGGCTTCCGTCCTGTCCGGTAACGCCAAAAATAATAGCTGTTTTCATTTTAGTCCTGTTCCTTTTAGTCTTTAACTGTTTCGGGTGTTAGAAATGGTTGATCTACCATCTCATCCGTATATTTGTGGTATTGTGCTAGTCTTTCTTTTTCCTTGTTCATTGCTAATCTCATTTTTTCCATCTCAAGACCATAAGCATTTGTTACTTCCGGATTAGCTACAAGATACGACATCCAACTAGTAAAGTTCTGTTTACTATCTTCTAATCTTTTAACTCGTTGCTCACGGGTCGCCTTCATTTCCTTTAACATCGAGTTCTTCTTTGTTTGTAAATCTCTGTAGTCACGATTCAAAGACTCCTGTGAGGCCTTCAGAGAGGCCACCTGACGCTCCATATTAAACAAGGCGTCTTTGTCTACCTGATCTGGATCACGCTGTCTCTCGCTTAATATGAGGGCTTCTAGGGCTGATATCTGCTCGATGTTCTCTTTGTTGTGCTTGAGTGCCCTATTCATTAGCAATTCTAGCTTAATTAGGTCAACAACTTGTAGTTCTTCGGTGGGAATCACATCATCTTTAAACTGTGAGATGATTCTTGCCCAGTGGTATTGGAATAATTCAAGCTCGTCGTCGGTAAATTGCTGTTTTAGCTCTGTCCAATACGGTCTAAAGGTTAAATCGTACTTGGCTTTTTCTACATCGCCCTGATCTTCCATCCAAATTGGACGCTCAAACTCGCCCTTGGCAACATTTCTCTTGATTAAATCCAAAACACTGTCAGGATCTCGGTTTAGTTCGGTTGCTATTCGGTTTGCACCGGTATCAATATTCTCTTTTATGAATTTTATCTCGTCTTTAGAGAATCTACCCTTCTTCATGGTAACCGTGTTCCTGTAAAATATCTATAATTATATTTGTGATCTCTTCTCTTCGTTGTTTCGTAATATAAACATCATTAATCATCTTGAGATAATCCATTCTCATGTTGGCTGGTAGGTATTTATTAATAGCATCAACCATTTCTTCCTTTTGTATATGATCGTATGATATAGAAAGTTTATTTTCTTCGTCTACTATGTAGTCCTCGTATTCCAACTGAGCCGGTTGGTAAACTTTTTGTCTCTCTGTGTTCTCAGAACCTAAAAAGTGATTGTCTCTCACGAAATTTTTAAGTCGATTAGATAGATTTACACTCAGGAAGTTTTCCAAAGGGCGAATTCCATCATATCTGTTTAGGGCTTCCATACAAATAATGAAAGATTCCTGTTTTATGTCATCAACTGTATATCCATAAAAGGTATATCTAGGTGATATTCTATTACAGACAATATTTATTTGATCTATAACCTGTTGTTCAGTCATTCCTTTGGGTAATTTCATGTTAGTCCTCCCATTTTAGAGTTTTCCACTCTGTTCCATCGTATACTTCAAGCTTGCTTTTGATTTCGTTGAAGATAACTGTTCCTTTTTTGACTCTAGAGGGCCGAGTTTTTAATGGTTTAATAGAAATAGGGCCAGTTGATATGTTAGCACTACTTCTAGATATAAATTTAACCAAGTCTTGAGGGCTAAATTTAATTAAGTGACCATCTAGGGAGCATAATATACCCTCATCGGTGAGTTTTACATACCCACCATTGTAGAAAAGTGTGTTTTGTATGAGATGAGAGTCTAAAGGGTCTGTTTGGAAGACTGATATAAGCAGGTTTGAGTCTTCTTCAAAGAAGCCTTGGTTTATTTCGTTGTCATTTTGGGGTGGAACTCTTCCAGAATCTTGATTTTGGTAGAAAATAGCGGACTCTCTAAGTAAAATTACTTGATCGTCCTCTTTGGTTAGTCTACCTAACCCCACTTCCCCGTGAGTACCACTATCTGTTTCGATTTCTTTGCCAAAACAAAAGGCTGAATACATAAATTCAGTGTCTAAACCCACAATATCCTGTAGGCAGTGGTCTTTTATACACTCTGTGTCTTCAGAATAATAGGGGTGCTTTAGGTCATCAAAGCAGCAAGCGTCTATTATAACTTTTTCTTGCTTAATCTTCGCAGGGCTGATCCCCAGCGGCAGTGTTTTCAGAGTCGTCATTTAAAATATCCTGTAAGTTCTTGTCTTCCTTCTTCAAATCTTCGGCCACAGACTTCTGTAGCGATGCTGTCGCCTTGCAGCAAGTCACAGATTCACATTTCGTTGGATTTTTTTTGTCACCATTAATTTTTTCAGTCATTTTTTGTTCCATATCTTAGTGCTTGTTACTGTCTCTCCATCCTATTATACACAGAAGAGGGCAAAATTCCAAAAAACGTTTTGCTAAAACTTGTAAAAAGAGCTAGAATATAGTAGATCAATGGTTGAAAAGTGATCAGATTCAGCAAATATTTGTATAAAGTGAATAATTGGGCTGTAGCCTCACCTAAGTCCAGCTGAATTAGGAAGTTACCGGCGAGTTTCCAAGGACTCCAAGGTTAGGCAAAATTGAAATCTAGGCTCTGTGTGACCAACCAACCTAGACCTGTAAAGGCCTCAAGGCAAATTTATTGAGTGAGTGTAAAGAAATTAGTGTTGAAGACCTAACTGCTTCCTATCTCAACTAAAGTGCTTGTAATATCTTTACAGGTATAAATGGTCTTGGTATGTAATAACAAAATAGGGAGAAGTTATGAGAATCGGTATTATTGGTAGAGGTTTTGTTGGTGGTTCTATGGAAAAGTTCCTCATCGAAAACTCTCATCATTCAATAGAAGCGTTTGATGCAAGAGACGGCGACATTTCAGAGGGTTATAATCGCGTTGTAACACGCTCAGAGTTAATTTATGTGGCAGTTCCGACGCCTATGGATAAAAATGGTAAGTGTCATACGGGAATATTAGAGCAAAGTTTAGGATTGATCAGCGATTTGTCAGAAAATAGGGTAGACAAGCCCATCGTTTTAATAAAATCAACTATGTCACCGGGAACTTCAGAGCGACTCAAAAAAGAATTTAGTAATATTGTGATTGTAACAAACCCTGAGTTCCTCACAGAGCGAAATGCTTACGAAGACCTACGCAATGCCAAGTATCATGTTTTAGGGCTTCCAGAGGGCGACTCAGAGTCCTTAAGGGGCATATTCCAAAGATATCATGAGTCATTGTGGGTGGGGTGTGAATGTATATTTGTATCAAACACAGAGGCAGAGCTAATAAAGTATACAATCAACAGTTATCTTTCGGTTAGGGTGACCTTTGCGAATCATATGTATCAACTTAGTGAATCTTTAGGTATTGATTACAATAAATTTATAGGGGCAGCGAACCAAACAGACTCTAGATTGGGAGGGTCACACTGGAATGTACCGGGACCTGACGGTCAATTGGGGTTTGGGGGCAAGTGTTTTCCAAAAGATTTAAATGGTATGATTACTCTTTTTGCAGAACAGGGCGTCGATTGTCCTTTATTAGAAGCAGCGTGGAGCTACAACCTCTCTGTTAGGGAAGATCAAGACTGGAAGCGTATCTATGGGGCACAAGTCGATTCTACGGACTAATACCTATTTACTTTAATGGTGTGGTTTAGGTAAGACAACCCTAGAGAGTGCTCCGAATTGTGACTGAACCACCTAGGGCTTTTTTCTTATTGAAAAGTAGATTGACATCGAAGATAAAACACCCACCACATAAGCTGGGGGGGCCCGGATCAGATTTTTTCTGTTTTTTTTCAGAATTATTTCAGTTTACTATTGACAAGTGCCGATCTTTATGATATACTTAAAGCATAACAAACAACAACGAAAGGTTAACTATGACAATCATCGCAACAACAATCGTAACAATCGGCACAGTAACAGCTTTCGCAGGTTTAATCGGACACATAATTTATTTTAATATTCTTGGAAAATAATTAAAGATTGCTATTGACTTTTGCCGATATATATAATATACTTAAGACATAACAATTAAACAACGTTCTCGAAAGGAACACAACATGACTCGCAACGAAGCTAAACTGAAACTGTTCACGACTAACCGACAAATTGAAGCGAAAGTCAACGAACACGCCAACGCACGTTCACGCTATAAGAAAACTGAGATAATGAACGAATTGGAAGTGCTTTGGGCTAGAAAAGATATTCTAAAAAATATCATGAATAGTTAAAGAAACCACTTGACAAACGCCGATAAGTATGGTATACTTAAAGCATAACACACAACAGTCATTCACGAAAGGTAACAATATGACTAACAAAAAAAACTTTGACGTTCTGGCTA